>Ga0310690_10001973_pt1 | contig 34946 bp, 39 predicted proteins | sample AusTroGonzalo_MG_2_FD_207661 | JGI IMG/M metagenome (GOLD analysis project Ga0310690, IMG submission 207661) | Bovine rumen microbial communities from tropical cattle in Woodstock, Queensland, Australia - Gonzalo_04 (v2) (version 2) | ecosystem: Host-associated > Mammals > Digestive system >...
GGATTTCTTCAACGGAATTAGGAATGACCAAATCTCCATAAAAGCCGGTACAGAATTCGAAAGCATGCCCTTCGATTACTCTGACGGAATTGCCGATGGTCAGTTTTCCGTCAAAACCGCTGCAACCGGAGAAAGCCAGAGGGCCAATGTCTTCCACTGAATTGGGTATCACCAAATCACCAGTGAAGCCACTACAACCTTCAAAGGCACCCCAATTTATCATGACAACCGACTCTGGTATAATGAGTTGCCCAGTAAACCCATGGCAATTATAAAAAGCATGAGTGCTGATAATGGCAAGATTGTCGGGAAGAACGAAGTCTCCGTCTAACCCATGACAATCATAAAACGCATCTATTCCGATTTCATACACCGTATTAGGGATAACAAGGTCACCCGTCAGGCCTGTGCATCCGTTAAAGGCAGACTTGCCGATGAATTCAACGCCTTCTTCAATGGTCAAACTTTCTAGACCCGAGCAAAGATAAAATGCATTGAGTCTGATTTCGTTTACTGAACTTGGTATGACAAGGTCGCCTGTCAGGCCGGAGCATCTTTCAAAAGCGGACCTGCCAATGATTTCAACGCCGTTTTCTATGGTCAGGTGTTCAAGACCAGTATAGTAATAAAACGCGCCTTCCTTGATTTCGGTTACACTATAAGTCGTTCCATCGTAAGTCACGGTTCCAGGAATGACGAGTTCGCCTTGTGCGGTTTGCCCGTCGATGTGTCCGTCAACGCTCACCTGTGGCGGGTCCATCCAGATAATTGAATACTGCAGATTCCCCGACTGGAAATCATATGCCAGAGCTTGCATCGCGAAGCCGACCACAATCATTAAGGTTACGAATAATTTTTTCATTGCTTTGAGTTTTTTATCGTGAATACTTTTGTGTTTGATTTTTGATGCAAAAGTAGACTCACTATAAAAACCTGTCAAGAAAAACTGGGTGCGGTTTGGTACGAGTTTTTAAGCAATATCCTGAAAATCAGTGAAATTGTTCCTTTATAGCCAAGCCACGAAGGATGGTCGACAGCGGCTCTTCGCTACCAAAAAGGGTCTTCAGCTTGCGGCTACGATCGCTCACCGTGTTGTAAGCACGCTGCATCAGGGCTGCAATGTCGGCATCGTTCAGGTCGAGCAGATAGAGGCAGCAGTAGTTGAGGTCGGATTTTGTGAGGTCGGGGTAGGCTTTGGCAAGACGGATGGTGAACCGGCCGAAGTGTCGGTCGGCAGCCTCGCGCAACGCCGTGATTTGCTCCTTGCTTAACGCATAATCGCTATAGTCAAGATAGCTCACCTTTGACTTAAACTGCCCCTCGTTCACCCGCTCTATGATCAAGCGGCATATCGACTCCTCGGCAAAGCTCGCCGCCTGTGTTTCCGGCTTCGGTGCCGTGTCGTTCTGTCGTAGCATTTGGTCTTTCAGCTCCCGTAGCTCTTGGTTGCTTCGCTTCAGTCGTCCCGACATCGCGGTCTGCTCCATACGGTGAGCGTAGCGTTCCTGCTCCATCTGTTTTTTCCCTCTGCGTTTCATCGCGACAATGCTGAGGACGACTGCCACAACAGCCATTGGCAACACCACAGCGAGGGTTGTTCTTATGGTCTTCTGTTTTTCTTGTTGAGCGATTAGTTCCTCTCGTCGCTGGATATAATCGTTGAAAAGACGCTCATATTCAACCTTTTGTGGCAGTGTCTCTTGCTCCAACGTCACATTTTGGGTGAAAAATCGCGAATACTTGTTCATGTTTGCACTATCGCCCAAAGTTTCATAGATTTGAGAGAGCGTTTGCGCTGTTTGCATTTGCTGCATCTCATCAGTCGAATTGTCAAACACGGGTCGCAAATAAGCCAAAGCGGAGTCGTATTGCTTCTCTTCGAAATAAACCCAGCCTATGGTCGACAACACATTTGACGTCAGTATTCTCGGGCAGGAAGACAAGCTGCGTTTCAATTGTTCGATAGCCGTTTCCCCATCGAGGGTCAGCTTGTATGCGTTGATGGTGCGTCGTAAATTGATTATTTGGAAATTCAGTTCGCTGGTGTCGGGAATCAGCTCTATGGCTTGGTCATAATAATACAGGGCACTGTCATATTGTTCGGTTTTGTCGAATTCATAGCCCAAGAAAAAGAGGTTTCTGGCTATGGATGAGGGCGGAGGAGGTGCCATGCTGCGGTCGATTTCAAGCGATTTTTTCGTGAAGTATACCGTTGGTTTGTGGATAAAAAGCATGGAATATATGCTTGCAATTTTGCTTGAGACGATCGACATGAATTTCAATTGATGCCTGTTCGCTTGTTTGGCCGAGAAATGGCTCTCCATGATTTCTAATGCCTTATAATGCTCTTGCAGAGCCTTCAAAGTAAGAGAGTCATTATTGGCTATGATTTCTTTGTTCAAACTGTTGCCGCTCATGTAATGGGCGCGAGCAGAAAGGAAAACCAAATTGTCGGCTTGTGGATGTGCCATGGCCATGCTATCGAAACAAACAGCGGCTTTTTCAACTTCTTCGGCCAAAACCAACTCATCACGCACCTTGAATATGGCTTCCGAATGCAAAAGGTCAAGATAATGTTTGTTGGGCGCTCCAACCGTTCCATAACCAATGCTGTCAAACTTTTCAAGACAAGTCAAAGCACTATCCGGCTGTTCCCACATCAGGCTGTCAATGGCGGATAATTCAGAGGAGGCCATATTTTCGGGAGACGCGATAAATCGCGTCTCTACAAGGTCGTCATTGGGTCTGGCACAGCCCACCGCCATTATCAGAATAACGATTCCTATGTAAAAACGCAGTTTCACAGCCGCAAAGGTAGTCAAAATCCGTTATTCATTTATTGTCGGAGGTTTCATTATTTATATTAATTTTGCCATTTTAAAACTATCAGATAAATGAAAATTCATCCTTATTTATTGGTTTTCATAGGATTAATGGTTTTCGGTTGTAGCGAAAAACCCGCTGTGACTACCAAACCGGAACCCACCACAGATTACATCCAATATGTCAACCCCATCATTGGAACTAATGGCATGGGACACACCTTTCCAGGGGCTTGTGCGCCCTTCGGCATCGTGCAACTCAGCCCCGACACAGACACGGTGCCGCATAATATTGATGGTGTTTACCAACCCCAAGTGTATGAGTATTGTGCTGGTTATCAGCACAAGGACAGCACCATCGTGGGCTTCAGCCACACCCATTTCAGTGGAACGGGCCATTCCGACTTGGGCGACATCCTCGTGATGCCCGTCACGGGGGAAATCAAGTTTAATCCAGGAACGCAGACCAACCCTGATGCAGGTTATCGTTCGCGTTTCAGCCATGAATCGGAGATTGCCGTGCCAGGCTATTATGAAGTCTTTTTACAGGATTATGGCATCAAAGCCCAACTGACGGCCACAGAACATGCAGGCATCCATCGCTATATCTATCCTGAAGGCCAAGACGGCAGTATCATTTTGGACTTGCAGCATGGCATCTATAATTACGACGGCAAGACCCTTTGGGCCAACCTCCGCGTGGAAAACGACACCTTGTTGACGGGCTACCGCATCACCAACGGCTGGGCGAGAACGAACTACACCTATTTCGCCATCAGTTTCAACCAACCCATCAAGGACTACGGCTACCGTGAACTTGAGAAGCCCAAATACAACGGGGGCTGGGGTAAGTTCGATGTCAAGCACAACTTCCCCGAGATGACAGGGCGCAAGATTGTGGCCTATTTCACCTTCGATAACCCTCAAACCTTGGAGATGAAAGTCGCCCTCTCGGCCACCAGCACCGAAGGGACTTTGCGCAACTTACATGCCGAGACTGATGGCCGCAATTTCGAGCAACTTCTTGCCGAAACCCAAACCAAATGGAACAAGGAACTCTCCATCCTTCAAGCGGAAGGCACTGAGGACCAAAAAGCCATGCTCTACACCTCGCTTTATCACACGATGATCAACCCCTCCGTTTATATGGACGTGGACGGGCAATACCGTGGCCTCGACCATAACATCCACCAAGCAGAGGGTTTCACCAACTACACCGTGTTCTCATTGTGGGATACGTACCGCGCTTTGCATCCATTGTTCAATGTGCTACAACCGCAGCGTAATGCCGACATGGTGCAATCCATGCTGAAACACAGCGAGCAAAGCGTTCACGGACTATTGCCTGTGTGGTCGCACATGGGCAACGATAACTGGTGCATGATCGGCTACCATGCCGTTTCGGTGCTTTCGGATGCCTACACCAAAGGCGTTGCCAACCAACACGATGCCATGCTGAAAGCCATGCAACGGAGTTCCACTTGTCCGTATTATGTCAACCTCGACGATTACCAACAGCTCGGCTATGTGCCTTTCGACAAGAACGGAGGTTGCGTCTCCATCACTTTGGAATACGCCTACGACGATTGGGCCATCTACCAAGCCGCATTGAAAGCTGGCGACACCGAAATGGCCAATTTCTACAAGCAACGCGCCGCCAACTGGCGCAACACCTTTGACACCGACTTAGGCTTTGCCCGACCCAAGATGAGCGACGGCACTTGGAAGGAGCCTTTCAGCCTAATGGATACGGAAGGTGAAGGCTTTGTGGAAGGCAACTCCTGGGTGTATTCCTTCTATGTGCCACAAGACGTGAAAGGTCTTATCGAGGCCATGGGTGGCGATGCGCAGTTCATCCATAACCTCGATACGCTTTTTGTCATGCAGCTTCCCAAGGAGTTCTTCGAGAACACCGAGGATGTCACCGAGGAAGGCCTGATGGGCTGCTACAACCACGGCAACGAGCCTGCGCACCATATCGCCTACCTTTACAACTGGACTTCACAGCCATACAAGACCCAATATTGGCTGCGCGAGATCATGAACCATTTCTACAAGAACAACATCGACGGCCTCTGCGGCAACGACGACTGCGGACAGATGTCGGCATGGTATATCTTCTCCGCGATGGGCTTCTATCCCGTCTGTCCCGGCAGCGACCAATATGTGTTAGGCGCACCTTATTTGCCCAATCTGAAAGTGCGTTTGGGTAACGGCAAGACCCTGGAAATCAAGGCACCCGAAGTAAGCGACGAGAACCGCTATGTGCAAAAAGTGACGTTCAACGGGCAGGAAATCAATACGCTATACCTCACCCATGAGCAACTGATGCAAGGCGGGGATTTGGTCTTTGAGATGGGCAGCGAGCCGAATCTGGAACGAGGCCTGAGGCCTGAGGAAAAACCGTATTCCATGACGGAATAGGGTGGTATTTGCGGCTATATGGCTATGTTTCCCAAAAAATGCATATTTTTGCAATATGATAATGCTTGAATCAACAACTACAAAATGATACTAACGACATGGAAGTAAACATCTCTCGCGAAAGTCAGACTATCATAGTCCGTTTTTCTGGACGCATGGACACCCCCAGCGCTCATGAATTCACCCCTCAAATGGACGCTTTGGTCGAGGAAGCCGATAAAACCATCATTCTGGATTGTACAGATCTCTCCTACATATCCAGCTCGGGCCTCCGAATCTTTTTGATCTTACGCAAAGCTGCTACCGACAAAGGAGGAAAAATCATCGTCCGTAACATTTGCGACGATATCCGCAACGTGTTCAGGATGACAGGGTTTCTAAATCTATTTGAAATTCAGTCCTATAATTGTAACTAGACGAACAAACTTCTATGAACATTGCTGCGTTGGTTTCGGGAGGTGTCGACAGCTCCGTGGTGGTGCCGCTGCTGAAAGAGCAGGGGTACGACCCGCATATATTCTATATCAAGATTGGTATGGAAGGCAAGGAAGACCTGTCGAGCTGCCCGTCGGAGGAAGACATCGAGATCACGACCTATATCGCCAAGAAATACGGCTGTAAGTTCGACATCGTCGACCTACAGCATGAGTATTTCGAGACCGTCGGACGCTATACCATGGAGATGGTGCGCAAGGGCCTCACACCCAACCCAGACGTGATGTGCAACCGCTGGATCAAGCTCGGTGCCTTCGAGGAAAGGGAAGGCCACAACTTCGACAAAATCGCCACGGGGCATTATGCCCGTTCTTGGGAAGACGAGAATGGCATCTTCTGGCTCGGCACGGCAGCCGACACTTTCAAGGACCAGACCTATTTCTTGGGTCGCATCACTTACGCCCAGCTGAGCAAGGTCATCTTCCCCATTGGCGACATCACCAAGCCCGAGGTGCGCCGTCTGGCTGCCCAATACAAGCTACCGAGCGCCGAACGCCACGACAGCCAAGGCATCTGCTTCTTGGGCAAAATCAACTACAATGACTACATCCGCGAATACCTCGGCGAGATGCCTGGTGACATCGTGGAATTAGAGACAGGCAAGAAACTCGGTCATCACAAAGGCTTTTGGTTCCATACCATCGGTCAACGCAAAGGCCTTGGCCTCAGCGGTGGGCCTTGGTTTGTAGTGAAGAAAGACATTCCGAACAACATCGTCTATGTGTCGCAGGGCTACGACCCCGTGGCGCAATACACTAACATCGTCCCCATGGGCGACTTGCAGCCGATGAACCATGCCTTGCAGTTCGTTGACGGACAACGCATCCGCTTCAAGATCCGTCACCAGCCAGAGTTTACCTACGGCACGATTCGTCTAACGGAACGCGGTGCCGACATCGTCTCGGAGGTGGCCATTTCAGGTGTGGCACCTGGACAGTTTGGGGTGGTGTATCATGAGGTAGAGCCGTTCGTTGTGGGGAGTGGGGTTATCTGCGAGTCGGAGGAAGCAGTAACTGGGTAAGGACTAGACAGTGCAGGGGCTTTCTACCGTCCCTACGGGACTAGAGGGTTGTAGGACTAGACTCAAAAAACAGGGACTTACGTCGCCTGCATAATGATATGCCGTCCCTACGGGACTGGGCGGAACCCCGTAGGGGTGACAGACCGATGAACAGGCGACGTAAGTCCCTGCATGACAAACAAAACAGCAAGCTATGGCTAACACCTACACAAAACTCAACATCCATATTGTCTTCCACGTCAAAAGCACAGGTATTACTATCCGCAAGGAAGACCTCGGTCAAGTATTCGCCTATATCGGAGGCATAATACAGAATGTAGGTGGGTATCCTATCACCGTTGGCGGCATCACCAACCACATCCATATCTTAGCAACCATGCCTAAGACCATGAGCGTTTCCGAGTTTGTCCAGAAAATCAAGGCGAACAGCAGCAAGTGGATAAAGACTATTGACAGATACTATGAAGACTTTTCCTGGCAAGAAGGCTATGGTGCGTTCTGTGTTAGCCCCTCGCTACTGAAAAAGACCATCCGCTATATAGAAACCCAAGAGCAACATCATCACGAAGTATCGGTTCGTGACGAGTTTATACAGTTTTTGAAAGAAAACGGAATCGAATTTGACGAACGCTATCTCATCTAACCCAGTCCTGTAGGGACGACAGACCTATAAGCAGGCGACGTAAGTCCCTGCTCTTAAACACAATACTATGAGTAATATCGACAGCAGAATCCTATACGAAGATAATCATCTAATCATCGTGAATAAACTCCCCTCGGAAATTGTGCAAGGCGACAAGACGGGAGATGTTTGCCTTTTGGACGACGTGAAGGAATACATCAAGGTGAAGTACGATAAACCTGGTAATGTGTTTGCTGGTCTTGTCCACCGCATCGATCGCCCCGTAAGCGGCGCTGTCGTGTTCGCCAAGACGAGTAAGGCCCTGTCGCGCATGACGGTGAAAGTGAAAGACCGCGATTTCCGCAAGACCTACCTGGCCCTCGTGAAGAACCACCCGCCCAAGCAAGCCGACGTGCTTGAGGACTATATCGTCAAGAACGAGAAACAAAACAAGTCGTTCGTCGTGCCCGAAGGGACAAAGGAAGCCAAACTAGCACGCCTAAGTTATCGTGTAGTAGGCAAATCCGAGAATTACTATCTGCTTGAAGTCGAGTTGTTTACAGGAAGACACCATCAGATTCGTTGTCAGCTGGCACACATGGGTTGTCCCATCCGTGGCGACCTGAAATACGGCTATCCGCGCAGCAATCCTGATGTCTCCATCAGCCTGCACGCCTGGCGTATCGCCTTCGAGCATCCCGTGACAAAGGCGCAAATGGAAATAACGGCTCCATTACCAGAAGTCGCGCCATGGACGGCATTCGATGTGTGAGCTTACTAGAAGAAGTTTACGATACCCCTAAAGACAATGAAATAGACACCGCAGAGCACGAGCAACACGCCCGCGCAGCGGTTCATGATGGTGGTGCGTTGAGGATTGAAGAACACTTTGAGCTTGGCCGCACCCCAAGCTTTCAGCAACTCCAGAGTTAAAGTGGTACCAAGAATAATGGCAAAAAAGACAATTGTACTCAGCTTGTCGCCCCCCATACTGCCAGCCACGACTGCCACGGCCGAGAACCAGAAAATCCAGACAAAAGGATTCAACAAGTTGATAAGAAAGCCTTTACCAAGCATCAAGAGCCAAGAAGGCTTGTCATCTCGTTTTTCTATGATTTCGTTGGTGCGTTTCTCAATCAGTGACTCTTTTTCCTCCACTTTTCGTCGGAAGGTGAAGATGCCGAATAGCACCAAAATGATACCCGCCCCGATGCTAAACAGCGTCACCTCCATATCAGAGCGCATCACCACCTGTACCGAGGTCATGATATAAATGGAGATAATCATGGCATCGTTGAGAATGACCCCGGCAACGAACCATGCCGCCGTCTTGAAACCACGGTGAAGGCTGGTCTGCACCAAGGTGATGAATGCCGGACCCATGTTGACCACCACGGAAAGGAACACGCCTATCAAGACGGCCCACAAAAGGAAACTGAACGACCCGATGCGGCTAAATTCTGGTAGTCTTTCAAATATTCCGGAACTATTCTCCATGTCTATATCCTTATAATTCAATAGTTTTCACATACTCCTCCCACATCTCAAGGCGTTTGCCTTTCAGAACGCGAGGAAACTTGGTGGCACCGCCCCATTTGCCTATCCTCTGCTCCATGAACTCATAGAAGTATTTGGTGGGCAGCACATCGATAAACAACTCCTTGATGGCCTCAGTACGCTCCACGGCATAGTCATCGTTCAACTTGCAGAGATTCTCGTCTATCTTTTTGATAGCCAACTCTTTGTCGATAGGCTCATCGCAACCCAGATACCAATGGTGCGCATACATCGTGTCGTGACGGATGCCCGCCACGGTGAACTCCGTGATGGTGACACCCAACTCCTCGGCCATCATGTCGACGGCACGGGTCATGTTGTCCTGAGAGAGGTGCTCGCCCGTGATGCTCAGGAACTGCTTGGTGCGACCCGTAATGACAATTTCGCAATCCTCCGTGTCCAAGAACTTGATGGTGTCGCCGATGAGGTAACGCCAAGTGCCAGCGCAGGTGGAGAGCAGCAAGGCATAGTCCACGCCTGTCTCTACCTCGGAGAGCAGCAAAGTCTTGGGGTTCGCCACGATGTTGCCGTCCTCGTCGAAGTTCTCCTCGTTGAAAGGCACAAACTCGAAGTAGATGCCGTTGTCGACCAAAAGCTGCATCACACGTTTCTTCAAGTCGACCTGATAGGCGATATAACCCTCTGAAGCCAAGTAACTTTCAACAAATAGCACCTCTTTGCCGAAGATACGCTCGAAACTCTTCTCATAGGGTGCAAAGGCCACGCCGCTATGCACATACACCATCAGGTTAGGCCAAATGTCGTGGATGGTCTTGAGGTTGTATTCCTTGATGATGCGCTCAAGCAGAATCTGCACCCAGGCCGGCACGCCCACGATGACACCGATGTCCCACTTGGGGGCTTCCTTCACCATGAGGTCCATCTTTTCGGCCCAGTCTTTCACCTTCGAGATCTTCTGTCCGGGCTTGTAGAACTTCTCGAACCAACCAGGAATCTTACCCGCGGAGATGCCTGAGAGGTCGCCGGCATAGTAGCCGAACTCCTCGTTGTATTGCAAGTCGGTGCTGCCGCCAATCATCAGGATGCCACGGTTGTAGAAGTCGACGGGAAAGTCGTAGCGCGTGGCCGACACCAGCTGACGGATGCCCGCACGGGTTATTCTGTTGTTCAGCCCCTTGGTAATGGGGATGTATTTCGAGGCCGCCTCCGAGGTACCCGAGCTGAGCGCAAAGTATTTAATCTTGCCGGGCCAAGCAATATTGCGCTTGCCTTGCAGGTTGAGGTACCACCATTCATCGTGCATCTTGTTGTAGTCAAACACAGGCACACGCTTGCGGTACTCCTCAAGGATGTCCCTTGACAGCAAAATCTCATCGAAATGGTAGAATTTGCCGAATTCGGTGAACTGCGCCTTGACCAACAACTTGCGCAACTCGCGCTTCTGGGCACGAATCGGGTCGGTGTGGTTCTGACGAATCTCTACAGGGATATTCTTTATCTCTGCGGCGGCTTTCACAATAGCTCCTACAATGGGGATGGCTAATCTTTTCTTCTTCAAGATGGGGCGTTTCATCGCTTACTTCTTTTTCGGGGGCAAAGTTACAACAAATCGTCAAAAAGCGTGCCTTTTTAGTCCATTAAAACGAAAAACACCTATTTTTGCACATCACAACCATACAAAAACTTATGAAAACAAGATTTTTACTGCTCATACTGCTTTGCGGATTGTTAGCTAAAGCGCAAAACATTGAAGTTTCCGGCCTGCAATCGGGCGTTTGGGAGGCCGACACGGTCTTTGTCACCGACAATGTTACCGTGCAGGGGGCGTTGAGCATCGCTCCCGGAACCACGGTGCTTTTCAACGATTATTACTGCATCAATGTGGAAAATAATGCCACCTTGAACGCCATTGGCACCGAAAACGACTCCATCTTGTTTACCGTAGCCGACACCACGGGATTTCATATCTTCAATTCGGGTCGCGGCGGCTGGAACGGCATCCGCATGGACAAAGCCGGCAACTGCGAATTCGATTATTGCCGCTTTCAATACGGCAAGGCGGCCTTGGACAAGGACCAGGACGGCGGGGCATTGCGCATCTATGACAGCGATGCGGTGGGAATCAAACACAGCACCATGTTCTGCAACTTCTCGCGTGAGCACGGCGGTGCCTTGAATGCCGAGTGGTCGAAAGTGGTGATGCAAGACTGTAAGGTTTACAACAACCTGACTTACACCGAGTTGGATACCGTTTATTTCATGTACGGCGGCGGACTGCGGTTCATCAACTGCGAGGTCGACATCATCGAAACCGACTTCCGCTACAACATCGGTGAGTCAGCCATCGGTGGGGCCTTGAGCCTCGACAGTTGTGCCGTCAACATCGACCGCTGCAAGTTTGAGTACAACTACGGCATCAATGGTGGAGGACTTTACCTGATTCGAAGCAACGACTGGGCGTGCAGCATCACCAACTCGCTCTTTGCCAACAACATCTCTGGTCACTTTGGCGGTGGCCTGGCCATCAGCGACTCGTCACCCTTGGTCAGCAACCTCACTGTGGTCAACAACCACTCCATCGGCGTCAACTGTGGCGGCATCTTCTTCTACCAATACAGCGAACCCGTTTTGTGGAACTGTATCGTTTACGGCAACACTAATGAAGCCCCGCTAGAAGAGCCAGTTCAGATGTGGTCCTGGACCTTTGATGAATATGCACCTGAATTCCATAACTGCCTGGTTCAGTATGGCTTCGAAAACATCTCCAACCATGAGGCCATCCATGTTTATGAAAACTGCCTTGACGATGACCCGATGTTTGCCGACCCTGAGAACGAAAACTATAGGCTGAGTCCAAACAGCCCTTGCGTCAACACCGGTTCGCTCGACACACCTTCCGCCATCCTCAACGGCCTCGACTTGGACAATCACCAACGTGTCAGCGACAGCCGCATCGACATCGGAGCCTACGAATTCGACATCACAGGCATTCAGGAAAGCACACAAAATCAGAGCTTTATCCATGTCGTTGGCAACCCCGTTACGGCTTCGAGCTATGCCGAAATCGAATGTGAAAGCGGTGGCGTTTTGTTGGCCAATGTCTATTCCATCGATGGCAAGCTGATGGTCAGCAAGAGTTTGGGAAACACCCAGGCAGGGCTTAATCGCATCGAAATCGGAGAATTGTCCCAAGACCTGGCAGACGGAACCTATTTGTTCGTGGTCAGAACACCAGAAAGGACATTTGTGGCCAAAATCGTAAAATGACACGCTTGTAGGGCTGTCACACTGTGGCAGCCGCGTATGGTTTTCGGCTGCCGTAATACGACAGCCCTACAAGCCTATTGTATGGATTTCTCGTAAAATGACCTTCGTTGTTCTTTGTTGACCCTAATTTTACGGTATTGTCCCGTCTCAAGATCGCAGTCGAACAGCGTTTGAATCTGAGAGATAAAGAGCCGCGAATAGCAGCGGTTCTGGTAGGCCTGTCTCTCCATCATGAAAGCGACGGTCTGTTTGATTTGCTCGATGTCGAGGTCCTCTTTGGTGAAGACGAAAAGGCCGAACTCATTGAAATCGCCGTAGAAGCCATTGTTCACCTTGTCCATCTTGATCTCAAGGATGCGCTTCAGGGGTAAGGCCAGCGACCAGAAATCGTACTCGTTGCGACCGATGATGCTGCCGTCGCCCAAACCGTAGGCATAACCGCTCTGCTTGATTTGGCGAAGGTCTTGGGCGTTCACCTCTATGATGTCCTCCCCTGCCATTTCGTTCACCAATGCGTTGGCTACATTTTTGTTCTCACGGATGGCGCGCGTCACTTCGATGCCGAGACCCTGGGCTTCGTCCTGCAAGTCGGGCCTGTCGCGGTTAACCAAATGGGCGTAATGCTCGCCCAGCAGCGTGGCCAACGAGACCATGGCATAACGCTCAAAGAAGCAGGTATCGAATTTCGGGTTCAGCATCGGTGATGAGGTTATTTTGTCAGCAACACCTTGGTTGCGGCGCCATTTTCTTCCTTGATGAAATATACACCTTCCGAGAGGTCGCCCAAGTCAATTTGATGGGTGCCGGCTTCCAACGCATATTTGGCCACGCAACGGCCTTGAACATCCATTACTTCGACGTTGGTAGTCGATTTCAACTCAATGGTAAGACTTCCCGAGGTCGGATTGGGCCAAAGACCCAGATGGCTTTGCTCTGGCTCGACAAGGCCCACATTGCCACCTCCTTCACCTACGAAAAACTTGTGGATTTCCGTCAGATAGCCGATGTCGTATTGGTCTTCGCTCATATACCAGTTGTGGGTGCCGCCAATGACCTTGATGTGCTGCAGTTCCTTTTCGCCTTCATAAGTGTACCGTATAAAGCGCAGGCCATCGTTCTTGAGGTCAGGTAACGTGTCGATAACCGGCTCGTTTACGCAACCATTGGCGTTTTTCCAGTAATTGAGGATGGCATCTACGCTAAGGCCGAGATTCATTCCGAAGTATTGCGAGCCGCCGTCATAGCCCACCACGGGATCGGTGGTGCCATGGATGTGGAGCATCCTGACGGGAGCCACTGGAGTAAGAGCAGCCATCGCATTGGTAATCAACCCGCTAACAGGTGCACATGCCGTGATGCGGTCACCATGTTCGATGGCCATGCGGTGTGTCATGAAGCCACCCATCGAGAAGCCCGTGAAGAACACACTGTCGAGATTGATGGGATATTGCTCGGAGAGCGCGTCGAGGAGTGCCATGAGGAAGCCCGAGTCGTCGGTATTGCTGGCCATCAGTCCAGCATTCCACATCGTGCCGTAGCCTTCGTTCAACGCCTGCGGCACCACAATGGTCCAATGGAACTGGTCGGCTATCTGCTGGAAATGGAACTCGTTGTCCAAGCGCGTGATGTTGTCACCCAAGCCATGCAAGAAAAACAAGATGGGCATTCCATCTCGGTTTACCGACGGCGTTTTGATGAGATATTGGCGTTGCGTGCCTTGCCATTCAAAAGTTTGAATTTGGGAGAACAGTGGTCCGCAAAGCATTAGAAAAGCGGATAAAACGCTGATTTTAAGTAAGTTTTTGTTTTTCATAGAGATAAGAGTTTGGATTATTTTTCGCAAAGATACACTTTTTCTGCCATCTATCTATTGATTTCCAATCGCATCACCCGTGTGGGTTTCGTCGTGCCGGTCAGTTGCTCGTCGATGCAGGTCTCGCCGGTGGGCAAGAAGCCGCATTTCTCCATCACGCGCCCCGAGGCCGGGTTGTCGTAGTAATGGCTGCTAATCAGTGATTTGATGTCGGTGGTCTTACGGATGTGGTCAAGCATCAACTCAAGCGCTTCGGTGCAAATGCCTTGGTTCCAGTAGGGCTTGCCCACCCAATAACCTATCAATGGCTCGCCCTCGCGAGCCGGGAGGTTGCTTTCGGGCGAAGGAAGATACCCTATCGCGCCGATGGCCTCGCCTGTAGCTTTGAGCACAATGGCCCAGTTAGTGTCGTTATGAAACACGGTATGGATGATTTCCAGGCTCTCTTCCACGCTCTTGTGGGGCGGCCAGCCGGCACGAGGCCCCACCTCTGGGTCGCTGGCATATTTGAACAAAGCCTCGGCATCATCGTCGCGCCAGGGACGAAGTAGGATTCTATCAGTTTCAAGCGTCATCATTTCAATACTATTATTTCATTCACAATTCTAACAATCAGCCTTTACGTTTACTCATTTAGTAAACGAACCTATCTCTATCAAATTCCCATCGGGGTCTGCCACATAGCATGTGCGTTGCCCCCAAGGTTCGGTCGTTGGCGGAAAAACCGGCTTCGCTCCATTGTCGAGCGCATGTTGGTATTCCTTGTCCACATCGGCGAAAGTCGGCACATCAAAGGCCAGCTCCATCGTACCATTCAGACCATCGGTATAATGGAAATCCCATGAAATCATCTGCCCGAAGGCTTCTCGGAGAAAAAGGATGATTCGCATGCCGTTCAAGGTCATTTCCACATTGGGCTGCTCACCGTCCCAATCTGTGGTAAAACCGAAAGTCTTCGTGTAGAAATCCACTGTGGCCTTGTTATCTCGTGTAAAAAGCCCAACGGTGTTGAATTTAAATCTTTCCATGTTCTTTACATTGGTTGATTATACCTATTTGTTCTAATGAAATGCCCCTCCTGAACCGCTGCGAATGTCGCGACAGCAGCAATGATGATCATTGGAACGAATGATTCCAAAAACACAGTCAAAGGAACTCCAACAAAAAGCAATCCTCCGGTCACTTTATTTGCAATGGTATGAGGAAAAACGCATTTCTTGTACATCACTAAAGCGGATATTTGGTTGATGACTTTGATGGCGACAATCACACCGCCCCAAATCCATAGCCATCTTGGGAAAGCCAAAACAGGAATCAATTGCCAGCAGCAACAAGCTACAAAAACAATATCCGCCACGCTATCCAACAAGGCTCCCGTTTTGCTTTCGCATCCGAGTTTTCGGGCAAGATAACCGTCCAGCATATCGCTGAGGCCACAAGCAAAATAAATAATCCAAAAACCATAGCTCCTGGCTCCGAAAAACAAAAGGCAAAACGCCCCTATTAGCCTGAATGACGTTATGATATTGGGTAGCTTTTTCATTTCTCTTTTGAAATCGACTACAAAATTACGGACTTTTTCTTTTTAGGCAAAAATGTCGTAGTTTTGCGGTGCGAACCAAATTTGAATGGCATGTCGAAAGTTCTTACCTCTTTGTTATTGTTTTGCGCTTTGACCGGCTGGGCACAAACCCCGCTCCTTAAGACCGTGGAAATCCCGAATGCCGCCACGTCTTTGCCTCGTGCAGAAGGACTACTCACCTCACATTGGACACAGGATTTCCCCTACAACCAACTCTGCCCAAGAGACCCGGTGAACGGCTATGCATACAGTTATGCCGGATGTCCTGCTATTGCCATGGGACAGATTATCAATTATCTGCGCACTACAGAAGACACCCGCTTTACCGATGATGACGATTACTACCACAACTACGCCGGCCGCAATTATATGATTGACGATGATTGGGAGACCTTGAAATTCCCGTCATTTCCGAAGTTGAATGAGCTGTTGGATTCTATCGATGCCGCCTTCGAGCGCGGCGAGGACCTTACTGACGAGTTGGCGGCCGCCTTGGTGTTTGCTTGCGGCACGGCCCTCACGCAGGTCTATACTTCGGAAGGCTCCGGCACTTATACCGTGGACCAGGCGTTTGCGGCCTACCAACGCTTTGGTTTCATGGACTGCTTGCTGTTTCGTGACCCCGACTCGGTGATGTATGCCACTTTAATCTCAAATTTGCAAGCCGGTTATCCTGCTCATTTGGCTGTTGAAAATCCAGCAGGAACGGTCGGACACAACGTCGTGGTAGATGGCTATCGCGAATCGGACGGCAAGTTTCACGTCAACTTCGGCTATGGGGGATCTTTGGACAACTGGTACGACATCCCCGACCCCAATTTCTATTACGGAATGACCAAATTGGAAGGTATCATTTTGAATATCATTCCCCAAGACGGGCCTTTAACCGTTCACGAATCCGCCCTCCAGCAGCCGCTTGAAGTCTATCCCAACCCCGTTTCCGATGTGCTCTATCTGAAGAATCTCCCTTGTGAACGGGTGGAGTACGCCGTTTTCAACATCTTGGGACATGAAGTGGCTGCGGGTTCCTCTTGTGGAACTGTTTCTATTGCTGGATTAGAAAAAGGACTCTACTTTTTGCAAATCAAGAGTAAAACCTTCTGTGAGACGACCAAATTCATTGTGAAATAAACTGGATTTAAACAAGGCGTCTACGCATATGCACAATCTCCAGCACGTTTTTGACAATACTGATAAGACCAAAGCTCATCAGCAATGAAAGGGCTGTGACAACAATGAGTCGGGAGTTCTCGGCAAGCCATCCGAAAAAGCCTGTCTGCACACGGAACGTGAAGAGCGGGACACTGGCTGGCATGAAGAGAACATACGCCATGGCGACCCCTCCGCTGATGAGTCCCACAACAAAGGCCAACACCATGGTCAGTTTATAATGACGAATCGCTGCTTCCTGATGCTGCTTGATGTACTCCACGGCATCCAAACGCTTTTGGAGTGATGCCATAAAAGCATCGTTGTCATCGAAATGAGGTTGCTGGGCGAGGAAAAGATCCTCTAAGGCTTTGTCTTTGTTCATAACTTCAGTTTCTCCTTTAATTGATCACGTCCGCGTGAGAGTTGTTTCTTGACGGCATCTTCCGATGTGTCGGTAATCGTTGCTATCTCCTTGATACTGTATCCATTGAGATAGAATAATGTGATGGCCGAGCGTTCCTTGGGTGGGAGGGTGCGCAGGGCAAGATAAAGGTCTTGATGCGCAAAGGAGGCGTCGGCGGAGGTGCTGCTGACGAGTGTCCGTGCCTCGTCGAGGCTTTCCGTTGTTCGGCAACTTGCCTTGTGGTTGAGGAAGGTGCTGTGGGCAATCTTGAAGAGCCACGAGCGGAATCGTCCCTTTTCCTGATAGCCTGCCGATGAGAGGTAAGCCTTCACTAAAGCGTCTTGCGCCAAGTCGTCGGCCTCGTCTTTGTTGCCGCAACACAGGGCAAGCAAGAAGCCCCGAAGAGCCTCTTGCTCACGCTCCACGTTTGCTATAAAATCTTGGCGTGTCACGGGTTAACCTGTGTGGTCATGTTTTTTTCCTCGGCCTCAATCTCTTTGGCAAGCATCTTTTTGCCTATACCGTAATTGATGAGGAAAGCGATGCCGATGCCCAACAGAACCACGCCGAAAGCAATGGCGGTTTGAACATCGTCTGCCATGTGAATCTTCTGCGTATCTTTGCTTATTGTATTAATAAGGAAGATGCCAAATCCAATCAAGCCGATGCCCAGTATGGTGGTGATGCAGCCCCAAAGCAGTTTCGAAAGCAGTTTTTCCTTCAACGACTTTTTCTTGGATGAAATCTTTTTCATCAGCTCTTCGACATCCATATCAGGATGCTTCTCGATAGCTGTTGTTACAATTTGCATACGGTCTCTTGACTCGTTAATCTTACGACGCGTTTCCAGCCAAATAAACACAATGGGAAGTACGCATCCACATGCAATAACGGGAATCGTGTCGACAAAATTTAACCAAACTAAATTGCTATCCATTTTCTTTTGTTTTTAGTGTTAGACTTCTGTTTTCTTGAACCAGTTCGCCCATATAACAAGTCTGAATGGCAAAAGGTGACATCGGTGGCACTTTTTTCTCAAAAATTCACCCAATCACAAAACTCCTCGGGTAGAAATCGCTATAGAAACGGCCGTCGGTGGCAGTGAACTTCAGCACACAGTAGTTCGGATCCGTGACGCCTTCAGGATAGTATTGCTCGTCGCCGTCGCGCCAAATCATCTCCTTGCTCTTGGCATCAGTCAGCACCTCCATCGTGCCGCGCAGCATCATGCCTTTGAAGCCTTCGGCATCGCAGAAATAAATGCTGGCCTTGGGGTTGGCCTTGTAGTGTGCCACGCGCAATGAGAAAGTGTTGGTGGTGAAATAAAACACCTTGATACCCTCGCGGACACGGGGCGACAACATCGCCTTGATGCAGGGATAACCTTCTTCGTCAATGGAAGAAATCTCAGTAATGGGCAGCTTGTCGGCCATCTTGGCAATGAGGTCTTTAACACCCGCCAAGGCAGGGTTTTCAACACTGGTATCCGCGAGAGTCATCTCCTTGCGCCAGCGCTTCAGATGCGGGAAGTACATCTTCATCTGGCCGATGTATTCTTCCTTCGTGATGGGTTGGGGCAGACCCTTGTTCACTTCATCGACAAACTGGGCGCAATGCTCTATCATCTCATCCATTGTGCAGTCTTGCAGGAACTTACCGTCCTTGTAGCAATATATGCAATACTCTTCATTTTTGCTGCCATCGGCATTGGTACCAAGCACTTCATTGGTGAGCGGCATTCCGCAGCTCTGACAAAATCTTTGTTTCATATATTCTTTATTTAATAATTAACCTTCATGTCTTGTTATTCGGAATGTACAGCGGTCGCTTCCCCTGAGAATCGTATTCTCAATCCGAACATCGAATTGGCTGTCCGGTTCAAGTTGCGACAAGATATATAGAATGCTCTGTCGTGAGCACTCACATTGCTGCGGATGGTTTCTCAGCCCACATTTAACTTTAGGGCACGTACATTCCAAATAACTCAGTTCATATACCTTCCCTGGCTCAATCACCCTACCCGTATAGGACTTGCTGTTGTACCCTTCCGTATAGATCCTGTCAAAATCACCATTATACTTGGCATATATTTGCTTATGTACTTGGAGAACATGATCTTTTACACATTCGATGGCTTCTTCTCTATAGCATGCAATCATTTTATTCATATAGTGTTTATTGTCTTTTGCAGTTCTTCTAAGAATCGGGCGGCGTGTCCACCATCCATCTGCACATGGTGAAACTGAAATGATATAGGCAAGGTCGTTTTCAGCCAGCCTTTGCGGTAGCGACCCCACATCACCATCGGATTGCAGAATTGGTCGGTGTATTGGTTGACAATCGAGTCAAGCTCCGTCGTAACCATCGCCGATGTGCCAATCACCATTGCATCATCTACGAAGGAACTCTGGCAGGATGTGCGGGTCGCCTGTGTCAGGGTCAGGTAGTCAGAACAAAACTGCTCCAAATCGTCTGTATACGAGATATCGCATGAGTTGATGCCGCCATCCTTATTGTTTACTATCACGTTGATGGCCAAACAATCGTACTTGAACAATCTCCCATGTTCGGGAAGCAAGTAGAATTCCTCCATCTGGCTTGCTGTCTTTCCGATGCACCAGCACAAAATCGCATTGAATTTCAACCCCTTTCGTCGGCTTGCATGATAAAGCCGCGTTACGTCGAAGGTCTTGGTGAGGGTCACCATTGGCATGGGCGACTTCATCCACAGCTCGAATGCCTGAGCCCGTTTTGTCTCCTGTGGGTTGATTTCTTGTTTCATTTTAGATATGCTGTTTACTCTTAATATGCTTTGCGTACCTCTATCGGCTGAGCTTTTGAAACGAATATCATCCCATCGTAAAGCTCCGTAGGCGAATCCCAAACACGGTAAGCCATCGGCATGATGGCCATGAGCGGAGAGTAACCTTCGCCCACAGATCCCATCCAAATGTAATCTGTGACATTTTGTTTAAGTGGGGAATCGCTGGGAATTCTCGAGAAATCGAGCCAGCTCATCCCGTAACCGCATTTTTTTGAGGCCTTGGCCAACGGATTGTAGGAATAAAAGGTATGATTGCTTCTGTTAGTATGACTTTCACCTTTGGGCAAACTCACTCGTGCTTTGAAGAAATCGGTGCCGATGGCAAAGTAGCCCTCGCCAAGTTCGTTGGCAAACAGGTTTCCCATGGCTTTCCCAGAGGTCCCGTATTCGTGACGCTTCTCAATATGGCCGTTGTGGGCGGAAACAAAAATGCGATGATTGCCGCGCACCGCTTCCTGGTCGAGAATCCAATACACATTGTCGGCCATGTACCTGTCGCGCAGCACAATGCCATTAGCCATGGAATCCATCACCTTGCCGATTTCACGGTTTTGGAGCAGGATGTCGGCAAAATGCACGGCCTGAACGGATTGGGGATCGTCGCATTGCTGCAATTCACGTTTTACATCCTCAATGACTTTTGTCCGCTGCTCAGGATTGTATGTTTCGGAAAAACACCCCTTTTCATCGTCCCAGATTTGCTCCAATTCAGAAACGGACACGCCAAGTTCTTTTGCGACTTCAAGCAAAAAATGGCAGTTTTTTTCATAGCGCTGCATATCAAAGCCGTAGAAGCAAAGCTGGTTGTCCGCGCTTGCCATTGTGTTGTACTCACGCATCCATGAAATCAGTTGTTCCATTTGCTCAGTCTGGTAGATGGGAAAACCTATGGCCGCCGCCGCTTCCTGTGCCGTTCCACTTCCACCATGGATATACCGGTTCACTGCCTCGCAACCACCGTAGTCGCCTTCAAGGGCAAAGGCACGCACGCCGTATTTTTCGACCATCACCTTGAAAACCTCCAATTTGAGTTGCTGAAACTCGACGTTGCCGTGTGTGGCCTCTCCCAATCCGATGACACGTGCCTGTGCGGGGATGGATATGTCCGAAATCTTTCCAGCATATTTCGCAAACTCTTCGGTGTCAGCGCATTTCCCCGTACCGAAACCTCCGAAATGCGAGAAAATACATGCCATCACAAGCACTACTACAAACATCGCAAGCAATATCCAGCGCACAATGTGTGTTTTTGTTTTCTTGTCTTTCATGGTTTATATTCCTATTGCTTTGAAAATTTTCTCATAACAACCACAGCAGTAATCGTCTCCACCAATCCAAGCACGAAAAAGATGTTGCTCAAGGCGTTGAAGCCCCACACCCACCATTCCAAGACAATCCAAAGCATCAAGATGATGCCGCAGGCAAGGACGGTGTGCTGTGCCAAACGATGGTTTTTGAACAACAAGTAGGCCGCCACAAACTGGGTGATGCCATTCAAGCCAAGCAGTACGAAACCCGATGGGACGAAATTCTTGAAAAACACATCCGGCCAAGGCATCTTTGCTCGCAGCATCTCCAAAAGTGGTTCACCGCCCCATGTCGCGCCAGTGGGGTCCATCCACATCATCACGGCACCAGCCACAGCGCCAATGCCGATGAATAGGGTTAGTATCTTTTCGAGTTTTATCATTGGAACTTCGACATAAACTTTTCGCTCTCCACGACAAACCGCTCATGGATGCCTTCACCGACAAGCGTTTCGCCTTCAAAACACTTCACTTCGAACACCATACGGCGGCGGTCCACCTCGATGAGTTCGGCCTCACAGCGGATGGTGACTCCCACCGGACTGGCTTTCAAGTGCTTGATGTTCACGGCAATGCCGACGGTAGTGTTGCCTTCACCAATTTTATCACAAACACCCATCAGGCAGGTCTTTTCCATCAATGCAATCATGGCGGGGGTGGCAAAGACCTCCAATGCGCCAGAGCCATACACAGCGGCAGTGTCCTTATGCTCCACCACAAGCTGTTCGTTGTGGCGAAGTCCTTTCAATGTATCAAATTCAGTCATTTCAATATCTCTCAATAAAGTCCGTAACTATCTTGAAAACAGGTTCGTAAGTGCTGAAAATCGCGTTCTCGTAGGTGTCGTAAATGGTGTGGTAATACTTGAACGCATCGCCTTCCTCGTTCTCGAAGAAGATGCACGGCACATGACGGCTGGCAAAAGGGTAATGGTCGCTGTTAGCGGCCAGCTCGCCACGGTTCAAGGCCTCGAAATAATGCATTTCTTTATTGATTTGCTCAAACAAGGCAAAGCCACGCAAGCCCTCATCGCTAGCCTCACAGTACTGCACGGGGTTGTTGTCGCCAATCATATCGAGATTGAAGAGATACTTAATCTGCGTCAACGGCACGAGGGGGTGTTGGGCATAATACTCCGAGCCTCTCAAATTGGCATCCTCGCCCGAGAAAGTGATGAAATACATGTCGTATTCGGGCTTGTTCTTGGCATAATAGGCAGCCAAAGTGACAACAGCAGCCGTACCTGAAGCGTTGTCGTTGGCGCCCGCATAATAAACACAACGACCGAGGTTGCCCAAATGGTCATAATGTGCCGTGAAGACATAGCAGCTGTCGTGGCGGCGTCCTTCCACCTTGGCGATGACATTGAAGCACTCGTAGTCCTTTAGGAACTTGTTCTCCATGTCCAGCTTGATGGTCTTGGCATCCTTGGGGAAGCGATAAGGCACCCAGATGACGGGCTTGGGGTAGACCTTTTCGCCGTAGGCCTTGTAGAACTTCATCGGCTCCTCCCAAGTGAAGAGGATGCCCGCCACAGGAGCGAAGTCCTTGCTTTGCATCCGCTTGAAGTCTTTCCCATGCTTGTAGCTGAACATGAAGTCGCAGACCACAAAGACGTTTTGGTTTTCGGGTTTTTCCAAGTCGGCAAAAATCTTCTCAGAGTTGTAGTTGGCTGTGTCGATGTAATACAGCCCAAACTCGCCCTTGATGCTCGGGTTGAATTCGCGCACGGTGAAGTCCACGCCGGGGGTCTGCTTCTTGCCGTCGACCCACATCTTCATCTTTCCTGGGAAGGTGTTGATATCCAAGGTAAAAAGCTGACAAATGACTTCATCAACGCCTGCCTTGGCAAACTCTTTTTCAAGGAATTTCCCGGCCTTGTTGGCTCCGCCCTTGGCATAGCCGCGCCCTTGGTATTTCGAGGAGCTTAACTCCTTGACAATCATTTTGTAATGGTCTAAATCCTGTGCATTTACCTGAACCGCGGCAAAAACCACGGCGAGAAGGATTCCGAAAAAAGTCTTTCTGTTCATGACGATGAGGTTTGAATTTTGTCGCAAAAATAGGCTTTTCCTGCCATCTTTTGCGAAAAAGACGTACTTTTGCAATCCATGAAAGACAAAAAACTGCTCATACTACTTCTCTTTTTGCTCATCGGCACGGGTTCGTTGACGGCCCAACACATCGGTGGCGGCTTGATACTCGGTCCGGTCTTGAGCACCATGAACATCAGCGGCAACGACAGCACGCTCTTCCGTGCCGACTTCACGGGTGGCGTGCGCATCGCGCTGATTCCTGAGCATTCCATCTTCGGCGCCGAAATCGACGTGCTGTATTCACGGCAGGGAACGAGTTCGAAGAAAGGACTTGATGAGGTCCTCAATTCCGTTCGTTATCTGCAAAAGTCCCATTATATCAATGTGCCGCTGTTGCTCAATATCTACCTTCGCAAATGGAACGAAGACGACGAGGACGAATCCAAGATCCCGCGACTGCGCATCGGGCCACAAATCGGCTTCTGCGTGGGAGGCAACGAGGTGATCAATGTGCAAAGCAAAAAGAAGAAGCAACAAATCATTACCCCTTGGGAGAGAGGCAGTTTCAATCGTATCGACTATGGTATTACAGCGGCATTGAGCTATTGGTTCATCGAAGTGCGCTACACCTTCGGCATGGCCAATGTTTTCAAGGAAGGCGGAAAGTCAACCAACCACGTGATTTCCGTCACTTGGTCGGATATTTGGTAAACGTTTACATCCATTAATCGGAATCCATACAAGCCAAAACCAACAGTGGGTGAAGAAACGAACAAGGGGCAACAAATTGCCGCCCCTATGAAATAACCCTTACACCCTTTCAAATGTTTAAAGGATTAAGTTGGAAGTATTTCATTAAAAATTCAATCCTTCTTCGTATCCTTTTTTGTATTGCCTGAGTGCTTCATCATAAACAGCCTGTGCCTCTGAGTTATTGGGAACACCTATGAGACTAACCCAATCCTGTTTGAAATACTTTTCATCTCCATGACGATATGGTTCATTGTATTCTTTGTCTATGGCTCCTGCCCTAAGCCCATCTTCATAAAATTCCATAATTACTTTTTCAGTATCAAATGTTCCTAAAGCAGTGGTAAAACTTGTTTTATTTGTTTCTTGTGTTGAACTTTTGGCTTTCGATTGCTCTTTTTTAGAAGCAGTTTCACATGAAACTACCGTTATTATGATTGCCGCAAACAGCAGCATCATTATAAGTCTAATTGCTTTTTTCATATTGTTGCTTTTTGACATTACTTTACTTTTTGACATTATCTAAACGATTCATAAAATCTATAACTTTCAGCCAGTATTTAAATGCTTTTGCATCTTCAAGGCTTTTGATTAGTTTTTGTTTTTCTTCCATCGAAGACAACAACGTATCATCAATGTCATCAACGGTTAAATACGTGTCTGGCATTTTTGTTACCCATTCTAATGCTTCTCTCAATTTTTCCATGATTTTTCCCCTAAATTCGTGTCGGGCGCAACTTTTGTTCCCAAAACAGCTCAAACGGGATAATACTTTTATATTGGAGAAAGTGGAGCCGTTCATCTTTGCCCTATTCAAAAGGTTGGGCTTGGACTCCCAGTGAATGAAATAAGGTTAGATTATTGCTCCACAGGAAGGTATCGCGTAAAAACGAATACAAACCAATGGAAGCACTATCTTTCACCTTTATTCCCATTCACGAAGTGAGTGTCCAAGTTCACCTTTTGGAATAAAGCGAAAACGCGCTTTCTTCATCAACCCGTTTTCTCTCGGATTGACAAGTGCAAAAATACAGAAAATTTGGGATTGTGAAAGGGAAAATAAGAAAAAAACGGTATTTTCAAAATTATTTGTCTAATTTTGCGCTTGAAACAAAACGAGAAAGGAATAAGATTATGGCATTAGCAATTAGACCCATTCCAGTACTAACAGGTGCCGATGCAGAGCGCTTCATTGAGGCTGCCGAAGCTGCGGAAGAGAATCCGCATACCGTTGATTTAGAGATTTCCCAAGAAGACTTTGAAAAGATGATGGCAAAAGCCATCCTGGCATGATTTTGCAATATGGGGTTTCTTATCGAACATTGTTCTTTTCATCTACTAACACGAGATATTATTTCTTCGTGTAACACCTTTTCTTGTGGTAATCCTGATCTCGATGACTTCTTTTTGAATGACTCGCCTCTCTATTCAGAAAAACTATTAGGTAAATCTTACTGTTATCTTCTCGACGATGACCCTTCAGAAATCGTTTGTGCGTTTACGGTGTCAAATGATAGTGTCCGCGTTGACCATTTACCCAATAGCAGAAAGAAAAGAATCAATGAAGCTATCCCACACGAAAAACAAATGCGACGTTATCCGGCTGTTTTGATTGGTCGATTGGGAGTAAACGTGAAATATGCCAATAAAGGTATCGGCTCCGAACTATTGAGTATCATCAAACGGTGGTTTATACAGCCCGATAACAAAACTGGATGCCGTTATCTCGCCGTGGATTCCTATAATTTGGAACAAACGTTAAATTATTATTCAAAAAACGGTTTTCATTATTTGTTTTCCACAGAGGAGCAGGAAGCTGAAAATTCGCACTTGTCTGTTCCATTGAAAACCAGATACATGTATTTTGACTTGATTGATTTGACTGGAACGACAACCAAAAAGAACTGAAATGAACATCGTAATAGCCGGAGACGGAGAAGTAGGCATGCACTTGGCGGAGGCCTTGGTGCGCAGCAACCATAACATCACCATCGTGGACCCGCACGAGGAACTGCTGAAGATGATGGAATCGCACAGCGACCTGATGACGGTCACGGGCGACTCCACCTCGACCGCGGTGCTGCAACGCGCCAACGTAAAGAAAGCCGACCTCATGATTGCCGTGCTCCACGACGAACATATCAACCTGCTGACAGGCATCATCGCCAAGAAACTCGGTGCTAAGCAAGTCATCGCACGTGTCAACACGATGGAGAACCTGAGTCCTGAGGTGTGGCGTATGTATCAGGACCTCGGCATCGACGGACTGCTCTCGCCCGAAGACATCGCCGCACAAGAGATTATCTCGTTGCTGAAGAAAAACGCCTCGTCGGAGACCTACGACTTTGCAGGCGGCAACCTGCAACTCTTCATGGTGAAGCTGGAACCCGAGGCAGAAATTCTCGGCAAGACCGTCGACCAGGTCATCGACCAATATGAGCATATCGAGTTCCGCGTGGCCGCCATCCACCGCCTCCAAAACACCTTCATCCCACAAGGCGACGAGGTCTTCCAAGTGGCCGACATGGTGTATGTGGTCACCAAGCCGCACGCCATCAAGGACATCATCAAGCTGAGCGGCAAGAAGCAGATCAATGTCCACAATGTGATGATTGTTGGCGGCGGTCGTGTGGGACGTATCACCGCCAAACGCCTCGAACACGACCTCAACATCAAGATCTTGGAAATCAACAAGGAACGCTGCATGGATTTGACCAACTACCTCTCCGAGGCCTTGGTCGTCAACGCCGATGCCCGTAACCTCGACCTGCTTGAGGACGAGGGCATCAGGGATATGGATGCCTTCATCGCCGTGAGCGACAACACCGAGACCAATATCCTGACCTGCCTCCAGGCCAAGTCGTTCGGCGTGAAAAAGACCATCGCCCTCGTCGAAAACCTTGACTATATCGACATCTCCCAGAACATCGGCATCGACTCCATCATCAACAAGAAACTCATCGCGGCCAGCTATATGGTGAAATACACCCTCGGCGCCAAGGTCTCCACGCTGAAGAGCCTCAGCGGCATCGACGCCGACATCGTGGAGTTTGAGGTGAGGGCAGGCTCGGCGGTCACGCGCAAGCCCATCGGTCAGCTGGCCATGCCTCACGACGCCGTCATCTGCGGCATCACCCGCGACGGCGAGAGCTTCATCGCCACCGACGATTTCCAAATCGAGACCGACGACCAAGTGGTGGTGCTGGCCTTGCCTGCCGGCATCCCCGCTGTTGAGCGTTTGTTCCATTGATATTCCGTGATGACTAATAATATGCATAGACACGAGACTTCGAGACGCAAGACACGAGACGGATTTTGTCCCGCAGTCCCGTGTCCCGCAGTCCCACGTCAATAATACGATGAAGTGGAAAACTAAAATAAACCACCCTTTAGTCCTCCGCATCGAAGGCCAACTCTTGCTCATCGAAGGCATCTTCATGCTGATGGTGCTCCCCGTGACCTATCTCCACCACGGGCTCAACGCCTTCAGTATGCCTTTCTCGGCCCTCATCACCCTGCTGACCGGTATCATCCTGCTCATCGCCACCAGTAACCATAAAGACGACAAGACCACCTCACGCGACGGCGTCTATGTCGTCTGCATCTCGTGGCTCGTCCTCTCGCTGTTCGGTGCCATGCCCTTCCTGCTCAGCAAGAGCGTGCCCAACTTCACCGACGGCTTCTTTGAGGCCTTGTCGGGCTTCACCACCACCGGCGCTACCATCCTCACCAACATCGAGGCCGTACCGAAAGACATCCTCCTCTGGCGCAGCATGACGCAATGGATTGGCGGCTTGGCCATCATTGTTTTTTCACTGGCCATTCTGCCCTATCTCGGCATGAGCGGCATGCAGCTTTTTGTCTCCGAGATCAACGGCATCACCTACGACAAACTGCACCCACGTGTCATGCATACCGTGAAACGCATTTGGTTTATTTATCTGTTTTTCACCCTATTGGAGACCCTCTTGCTCTATTGGGGCGACATGGGCATCTACGATGCGCTCTGCCACTCGTTGAGCACCATCAGCTCGGGTGGCTTCTCGACGCGGACAGCCAACATCGGGGCGTTTTCCAATTATTCCCAAGTCGTGATTACCGTATTCATGGTGCTTTCGGGCTGCAACTTCTCCCTGCTCCTGCTCTCTTTGACCTGGCGTTCGTTCACCATCTTGAAAAACCAGGAGTTCAGGACTTTCCTGCTCTACACCGTTTTCTTAGGCATCGCCATCGGCCTGGTGCTGTTCTTCGGCTGCCACAAGAGCTTCGGCACCTCTTTCCGTGAGTCGTTTTTCAGCGTCATCTCGGCCTTCACCACAACGGGCTTCTTCGTCAGCGACTACACGGCTTGGCCTGTCTTCCTTTGGGTCATTCTCTTCCTGCTGATGTTCATCGGCGGCTGTTCGGGTTCCACCACAGGCGGCGTGAAGATCTTTCGCCATCTCATCTTCACCAAAAACTCGCTGCTCGAGCTAAGGCGCATCATCCACCCCAACGCCGTTTTGCCCGTGAAGGTGAATGGGAAGGCTATCTCCACCAGCGGCGTCTACAAACACATCACCTTCATCTTCGTCTATTTCCTTGTATTCCTTCTCGGTGCAGTCATCTTGTTGGCCATGGGCTTCGACATCGAGACCGCCTTAGGGGCTTCGATAGCCACTTTGAGCAATGTTGGCACAGGTCTCGGAGAAGTGGGGGCGGGCGGTTCCTATGTTCTCTTCCCTTTGACCGCCAAGTGGTTGCTGATGCTCTTCATGCTCCTTGGCAGGGTAGAGCTTTTCTCGCTGATTACACTGCTTTCGCGCAGTTTCTGGAGAAACTAACAGAGCGCGACCAAACTCTTCATTTTCTCCTCCGAAACTTCCTCAAGAGTAACAGTATAGCCGTAACACCATTCTCCAAACGCATAGCCCGAAGTTACTTTTTCGCCAAGGCGAAGCGTATAAGGCTCGTAGGTTCCCGACACGTTGCGCACGTCGATTTCGATGGAATCTTCCCCTATCTCCTTCACGACAACGCTATGGTCGGGCTTTCCTTTTTGAGGCCATTTCACCAGGCCGACATCCAATAAGGAAACAGGGATTTCATATGTGTCGTCCCCGCCCATCATTCTTCCAGTCACTTCACATTCTTTTGAGGAAGAATCCACAAGTTTTAGTATCACGTTTTTTTTCATGGCATTTGTTTATTATGACTGCTTAAGAGACAGTTGTTCAGGGTGTAAAAATATGAAATTATTCTTTTCCGGCGATAATCTTTAGACTTCCCCAACAAAAAGTTTGGAATGACTAAATTTATAACTAATTCATTCACATATTATTACATTTCAAAAACTATAAAAAAGTTTGGACTTTCCTTTTGACTGCTTGATAAATGAAATATCTTTGTCATGCAATTTCAAAACACGACACCTTGCATACAAACTCTATTTCGCTTTGCTCTTGCAAAACACAATACAACACGAACAAGGAATGGTTTCTCGCATTGTTGGTGAGCTTTTTGGTGGTTGCTTGCCATCCCAAGCCCCGTGATGTAAGGCAAGCCGGCCGCGATGCTTTGGAAAATGCCCGCATTCAGTTAGATTCTGGCAATAAGGCGGAAGCGTTGCAATTGTTCAAAGAAGCGGAGCATGATGGCCTGTTGGAGAACGATAACTTGACGGTGGCCCATGCACGATATAATATTGCAAGATGTTTGGGCTATTATGCCGACAAAGAAGAAACCGTTTCGTTACTGAGATCCGCTGCAGAAGGTTTTGGAGATGATTACGCCAACCGGTCGGAAGCACTTAGGGAGTTGGGCGATTTCTATCAGTTCCACAAGCAATTTGATAGCGCAGCATATTATTTGAATCAAGCCACTACCTATGCTGAGCAAAGTGAATCGATAGAAGTAAAACGCGATGTCTTGTCCGCTTTGCATGCCATGTATTTCAATGCAGGGGATTACGAAAAGTCCGCCGACTACCTCAGCCAGTATTGGAAAGCCTCGATTTCGGATACGAACGACAATATGCTAATGTATTACTATCACGACATGGCAAACCTCTTCTATGCGTGTGGAGAATTGGATTCGGCAGACTATTATTACGGTCGCTTGGAGGAACTTGTCACTCATGCGGAGCCTGACGAGGATACTTGGTTTTATTATGGTGTCCTATCTGATTTTGCCGAAGAGCGCGGCGATTATGAAACTGCCTGCAAATACGGCTGTCTGTATGAAGAAGGCAGCAAGCTAAGAGAAATAGAGCAACAGGAGAACAATCTTGCGCTCATCAGCCATAAATATGACAGCGAGGTGATGCGAAATGAATTGAACCAGAAAATCATTGCCAAGCAACGTATTATCGTCATCGTCAGTTTGGTAGCGACTTTGGTCTTGGCTGCGTTGTTGGTTTCGCAAATCCGCTTGGCAAGACGGCGCAAGCTTGAGGCTGAAATCAATGCCGAGCTGTTCCACTTCAAGCAGCAGAACAAGGATTTGGCGCAAAAACACGCCGAGCATGAGCAAATTCAGCAGGACTATGCCGACCGTCTTTCGGATGCCTTGATGAAGGAACAACGCATCATGCTTTTACTGGACAATTATTTGAATAGCAACAAAAAAGCCAATCTCCTAAAAGACTTGGAAGTGTTTGTTTACGGCGACAAGGACCATTGGGAGGCGATGATGGAGGTTATTGACCAACTCTATCCCGACCTGATGGAAACCCTCCTGCAGAAATACCCCGACTTGGACGAAGACGAAAAAAAATCCTACATCCTCTCCTATTTCAAACTTTCGCGCCAAGAGGAGGCCGACTATCTCGGCACTACTGTCAATATGATTGACAAACTGCGTGGAAGACGTAGAAAAAAGATGGAGGAAGGGTAAAATAGTTTGGACTATTTCCAATAATTGTATGGAATCGTCCTTAATTTATCTCATTTATTTTCAGAGTAATACATTATTTTGGTATCGGAATTGTTTGGAATGCCTGTTCAACCGCTTGACAAAGGCGGTAGTTTCGCAGCATCATTTCAGCAACGTATTAGGACATAAAATAATGTATCACTCAAAACCAAATTATTCACCATTTTAAAATCATAAGCAATGAAAAAAGTCATTTATCTGCTTGGTATCATGCTCTTTATGGCAGGAGCAGCCAAGGCTCAAGACGGAAAAGCCCAAGTGGGCGCTGAAATCGAATTTGAAAAAGTCGTTCATGATTACGGCGACGTGCCTTACAACGGCAACGGCGAATGTGAGTTTCGCTTCACCAACACGGGTACCGAACCCCTTATCATCCAGAAACCGAAGTCGAGTTGCGGATGCACCGTTCCCTCCTGGCCTAAGGATCCCATCCTTCCTGGCAAGTCGGAAACAATCGAGGTAACTTACAGGACCAACCGGGTAGGCAACTTCGATAAAAAAGTCACTGTGACATCCAATGCGGTGCAAAACCCTACGGTGGTGCTTCGCATCAAAGGTCGCGTGCTTGACCAACCCACCGAAGCCCTGCCCGAGAAGAAGAGCGACTTCGGAAACGGCTCTCCCGTCAACAGCAACTGATCTGAGTGTAATTCTTTAATTATCATCAGGCCGTCTAATGTTACCGTTAGACGGCTTTTAATTTTTCAAAAATGTAAGATTTCGAAAGTTTCCACGATATAATAGCAAACGACCGAATGGAATGACGACCGAAGAGTTCAAACGTGACATCCTGCGACTGCAAGCCCGATTGCAGCGGACTGCTGAAAGCATCATCGGAGACCCCGACAGCGCAGCAGATGCCGTCCAAGAAACCGTCATCACACTCTGGGAACAACGCGCGACAATAAAAAGCCAGGGCATGGAAAAGCTCAGCCTGACCATCGTGAAACGGCGCAGCATCGACCTACTCAGGAAACAGAAACCCACAATACCTATCGACACAGAAAGCCTGATGCTTGCCGAACCGCCGCAGGACGACTTGGAAGAACGCTACCGACTGGCACGAAAACTCGTCGACCAACTGCCCCAGCGCCAACGCAATGCCATCCTGATGAAATATGAGGACGGTCTCAGCGTGGAGGAAATCGAGAAGGCGACGGGGATGAGCAGCACCCATGTGTATGCAACGCTGTCGCGCGCCTACAAGTCGTTAAGAGAAGCCATAAAACAATATATAAAGGAGGAACAAGGATGAATACGGAAAATGAAATGAACGAGGAAGTCCGCCAACTGCTCGACAGCCTGGAGGAGCACGGAAAGAACGTCCGCCGGCAACAAGAACTTAGCGATCTGATTGACCGTCTTGCCGAAGAGGAAAAGACGGTTGCCATGCCGCGCAAGCATAGAAAACTCACCCCGCTTTGGTGGGCCATGGGCGCGGCAGCCGCATGCCTTCTGCTTTGGCTGCTCGTCAAACCGAACGCGAAACAGCAACCCGAGATGGAACAGGAAATCCTTGTTGAAACAACGAAAGCCGTTGATTCCGTCAAGACCGAGGTGCCAGAAGTGATTCTGGAAGCGCCTGTTGCTGAAGAGGAACTTTTGGCAGCGGAAACTACAAATGAAACGGAAAAGTCCGAATCTGGATTGCTTCGGTCGTCCCTCCCTCGCAATGACGTACAAGAAAAACACAAAAATGAAACCATTCAAGAGCAACTGTTAGCAGAAAACACCACAACAGAGCCTTTGGAATCCCCCAAGCCCACTGATACCGCAAACATTGGATCCAACCATACACCCATCGAAAGCGAAACGCCTTCAGCCGTTCAAAAGCCGCAACGGAGAGTCATCCGGAGTCTCAACCTGGTGTGCTATGATTGTCAGAAGAACCCCGAATTCATCACCAAACCAGTCATGGAAGACAGAACTATATTTGGCCACCCGCAAGACCCACACATGAAAAACGGTTCGTTGGCCTTTGAAATCAAACGTAACAAAACTTTGGAACAATGAAACACATCACATTATTATTAACCATTCTGTTCGCAACGCAAATCGCCTTTGCACAAGAAGAAGTCTCCATTGAGCAAAACATCAACCAATGTATCAAGAAGCTGGTAATCAATCCCGGATGGGACGTGCACTTGATTCACCAAGAGGCTGATAGCGGCTATCGTGTGGCCATCATTACCAATGAGGATTATGCACCTTTTGCTTTCAACGTGCAGCTTTGCAATGTCAAAGACCAAGCCCTGACCATCCTTGAGAACACCCAACTGCCCCAAGGCACTGTGATAGAAATTGAAGGTCCTATGACATTCGGGGAAATTATACTGTCGAGCAAAGCAACGGCAGTAGCAAATTATGTCGCCACATCCAGAAAAGAGGAATCGGCTTACCTCTTTCTCGGAAATAATGCAAACCTTCATATCCAACAATTTCGAATCCCCGACAAAGACAGTTCACCCAACATAGATGTTTCGGATTGTGCCAAACTGACTATTGACACCATTTCAGGCGAAGGTGATGCATTGGTAGAAGTTTATGAAGGCACTGATTTTCAATATGGCATCAACACACTACAAGGTAAAATCACATTAATTGAATATGAGAGAGCTTTTAATAGGCGTTATCGGCAAAAGGATAAAAGAGAAATAAAGACAAAAAAAGTCGACGGAGAATGGGTCACAACCAACCACCGAATAATTTGGGATAAGAATCTTCAAGTTGATGTAGTATTCGGTGAGCTTTACGGCAACACCCCGAAAGACCCCAATAGCCCTCTCTTGCAGAACAGCACCTGGTCATCCAAACTAGGCTTAAATATCTATTTCAATTTCAGCAAACATTTTGGATTAAGCACCGGGATCATGTGGAATTTCAATAGTAAGTCGTTGTGCCATCAGGTAAAGTACGAAGACAACGAACTGGTGGTCATTGACGGCCAAGAGGATTTCCAACGTAACAGGCTTTCGAATCATTATATAGGGATTCCTATCACGTTCTATTATTACCTTGGAAAAAGCCAAACCGAGAGTGTCTCTCTGGATTTCTACTGTGCCCATCTTTTGGGAGAGCGGCTACATACCACCACAGACCCTACTAAACTCTTTAAATGGATAGGGAAAGGTGAAAAAGTCGACAATGTCTTCAACCCTTGGAAATTGGAAGTGGGTCTCAGTTTCAATACCCAACATCTGGGCTTTATCCACGGCATCAGGGTCTTCACCAACCTCCTTCCTGAATACAAACCCGATTATACAACAGAAAAGATCAGGAGTTTTGGCATCGAGATTAAACTTTGATTTGCTTTGGCTCGATTTTTGCAATAAAATCGCCTTGTAACTTCAAAATTAGACAGTTATGAAAACTACGATGAAAATCCTGTTAATGTTGCTGGTAGCGGCAGGCATAATGACCTTTAGTTCATGCAAAAAGGATGAGCCGAAGCAACTTCCTGAAACAGTCACCGTCAGCGGCTATGTGACCTACGAAGACGGACAACCCTTCGAGGACGTTCATGTTTCGTTGTCTTCAAGCACCTTTATGGGTCCGAGCATTCCCCTCGGCGAAACTATTTATACCGATGAGCTCGGCTATTACGAGGTTGAATTCAAGCCTGACAAAGACCATACTTACAGATTGAACTTCCAAAGCCTGATAGACGATCACCTGTATTACCACAACTACTCTGTTACGAAATGGGAAGCCGTGCAAGAACATAATGTTGTTTGGGAGAAAATAGTGGAGTAACATAGAAATTCCAGCCTTATCACAGCCATCGAAAGTGATTTCGGTGGCTTTTTTTGTGAAGTGCGACAAAAATCTTTAATTTTGCCTGCATAAAACTTCACCATCATGAAAAAATTCCTTCTCTATGCGCTCCTTATGCTTTCCGTGAGCGCCTTTGCCCAAAAGCAATACACCCTGCAATCGCCCGACGGAAAAATCACCGTGACTGTCTCGGAGGAAGAGATAGTTGAGGGGGATACCGAACG
>Ga0310690_10001974_pt1 | contig 34939 bp, 30 predicted proteins | sample AusTroGonzalo_MG_2_FD_207661 | JGI IMG/M metagenome (GOLD analysis project Ga0310690, IMG submission 207661) | Bovine rumen microbial communities from tropical cattle in Woodstock, Queensland, Australia - Gonzalo_04 (v2) (version 2) | ecosystem: Host-associated > Mammals > Digestive system >...
AGGAACTGAGCTTCAAAAAACCACCGCTTTTGCGGTGGTTTTTACATGCTACTTTTTCAGTAAATCTTTAATATCGTTTGGCAGTACGATGACTGTCTTCTGCGACGGGTCGGAAGAAATCTTCTCGAGCGTCTGGAGCGTACGAATCTGGATACCACCAGGTGTGCGAGCGAGCAAAGATGCTGCATCGGCAACAGACTTTGCGGCGGACTTTTCGCCCTCTGCCACGATGATGGCAGCGCGGCGTTCGCGTTCGGCCTCAGCCTGCTTCGCCATGGCGCGCTTCATGTCGCCTGGGAGCTCAATATTCTGAAGCTTCACGTTCTCAATGTCGATACCCCATTTATCAGTTTCCTTGTCGACAATTTCCTTAATTTGAGCGGAAATCTCATCGCGCTTGCTTAGAAGTTCATCAAGCTCAAAGTTACCCGTGATATCGCGAAGAGCGGCCTGCGCGAAGTTGGTGGTTGCATAGATGTAGTTCGTAGTCTCGAGCAAAGCCTTTGCTGGATCGAGCACGCGGAAGTAAACAATAGCATCGACGCCGACCGTCACGTTATCCTTCGTGATAACTTCCTGCTTCGGCACGTCGATTGGCGTAGAACGCACATCGACGCGTTGCATAGTCTGGAAGTAAGGCACGATGAGCCTTAAACCCGGATTCTTGATACCGCTATATTTGCCGAGCGTGAATACGACACCGCGCTCAAACTGGCGCACGACGCGGCAGCCAGGCAAGATGATAAATAATAGTACTAAGATGAATACGCCGAAGAAAACACCAGCGAGTTCCATAATAATCTCCTTTTTCTTTTAATTATATATTATTTCGTCGAAAGACCAGCATTCATGAGTGTCTTGACTTGTTCGTAGTCACTCGTCGTGTCCCAGATGCCAGCGAAGCCGTCGTAGGTAAACTTATCGAATACGAAGCGCGGCACGCCCCCGTTGATGCGATTTTGCGCGAGGGCTGTATTTTTATCGAGTTCTTTGGCGGTTTCCTGGTTTTCGACGCATTGCTTGAAGCTCTTTTGGTCAAGCTTTACGCTCTTTGCGACATCTGTAAAATAGCTGTTCGGTAGGTCTGGGATCTTTTCGCTATACGGGTCAATTCCGATGCCGTTTGAGAAGTAATCATCGAACATTTGTTCGAGCAAGGCGTAGTAGTAGTCCCAGAAATTATTTTGCTTTGCGGCGCAGTAGGCGGCGATGCCTGCTGGGCGGCTATTTTTCGAATGGCCGTTCTCGTAGTTGACGTCAGTTACGCGAATCTCAAAGAGAATGTTTTCGCGCTCAATATAGTCCTTCTCCCACTTGTCGAGGTTGGCAGCTACCGCATTTGAGAATTTATCGCAATATGGGCAGAAAATATCGGTATACATGACGAAATGATGCTTCGCGGTTGCGGCGTCGCCTTTACTCATTGCCTCATTCCAGACGCCCATATCTGGCGGTGCCGGGTTAAGTGTGTTATATATCACGAGCCCAACGAGAAGTCCAATTACACCGACTAACGCAACGACTCTAATTACTTTTTGCATGGCTTTTCCTTTCCTTTGCTTACGTTTGCTAGGATAAAGTCAATATATCCAAGTCGAATTATAGTGAATACTAGAAGTGCGAACGCGAGAATCGTGAATATGTGCCCAATCGTCTCTGCCATTGCGACTGCGCTCGCCCCAGCAATTGCCGATAAAATAGGAGTGAGCAATCCAATACCGCAACTTGGGCAGCCGAGGGCTATAAAGCCGAGAATCGCGCCAATTCCGCCGGTGCTTGCGCCGTCTAGCGCGGCATTCTTCTCGCGGTGCCGCCAAGTGAAGATAAGCTGCGTCACGACGATGCCTTGAAGCAGCGCTAGAAGAGCGACTGTAAAACCGGAGAATGAACGGAAAAACTCCACCATCGATGTAAAGACTCGTCCGAGCACCCCCAATTTATCGCCGAGCGGTAGGCCAGAGCAGAGGAGCTGCCAGTTTCCGTTCCCGTCGCGCCAAAAGTTTAGAATATAGGCGATAAAAATCACACAAAATATACCAAAAATCGCATATTTTGGTCGCGAAAAAACCGAACAAACACCTTGTAAACCGAGCTTTATGCGGTCAAAAACTGTCTCGGCTACTTTTCGGATTCCCATAGGCCGTGGATATTACAGAACGCGTATGCGCGTACCTTGCCATTGCCACTCATCTTGGAGAACTTCACTACCGGTGGGGTGGAGAGGCCGAGTTTTTGAATCTCGACACGCTCGCCATCCGTTAGAGCAACCCATTCGATGCGATGCTCAGGCTCCATCGTATGAAGCTGTAGACCGACCTGTACCTCTGTATCATTCTGGCTGATATTGATAATTGGCGCGTGCTTTTCGCTGCCTTCGGTGCCATGAATAGTGTCGATAACTTCCATTTCAGAGCCGCAGCAAGAAGGGCGCACATCCGGATCAATCATCACGAAGAATAAGTTCCCGCAAGTGTTGCAGCGATAGAACTTCAAACCTTCTCTTTTTTCTCCCATAAACCTCCTTTATTGGTTCTATTTTACCTTATCTCTAGTGCTTTTATCAATAATATATTCTATAATATTTTGGCAAAAAGTAAATAGATTTTTGCGTTTCCACCTCTGTTATTTTATGAATATACAACACAATAAAACACAAAAAAGTCAATGTTGACTAATAAAATGCTAGCGTCTAAAATAATAGGCAAGAGGTGTTTGTCGGGATCACTGAGAGTTGATTCTGACGATTGAAATGAGTCTCATGCGAAAGGGGCTTATTTTTTTGCCTCGTCGTGTGCTAAAATAGAGCCATGGTGCGTTGGCGGAGCAGTTACGCAGAGGTCTGCAAAACCTCGTAGACCAGTGCAACTCTGGTACGCACCTCCATATAGATTATTTAGGCATCTTGCCCGAGTGGCGGAATTGGTATACGCGGCAGACTTAAAATCTGCTTCCTTTACCGGATTATGAGTTCGAGTCTCATCTCGGGCACCAAAAATATGACCCAGCGGGTCATTTTTTTGTCATAAAAATACCCAGGCGGGTTGCCTGGGTATCGGAGGTTATTAGATTTTTTCGGCTACAAACCAGCCGATTCTGTTGCGCGCATTGTAAAACGCAACAAATCTGCAAGGGTATTTCTCGAAAGCCTGGTTGGTTGTGTTGAGATTGGCCTTGCATCTGCCATCAATCATCAAGCAGAAGCCGCTGCCATCTTCCTGGTGAACTCCTTCAATAATGAAGTCGTCTACCGGCAGAAGGATAACGTCTGCTGTGTCCGGGTCGCGCGAAGTGTATGCGGCTGCGATGTGGAACTCGATGTTGATCTTGTCCTTCTCGCTTCTGCAGTACTTTGCTGCGTCCCATACGCGGTCTACGGAAGGGCCACCGATAATCTTGTACTGACGACCAGTAACTTCTGCCGCAATCTGTCCAACTGTGCACATATTAGTATCCATACAGATACCTCCTTTTGAATTTGCTATTCCGCGCATACGTCACGGAATCGGTTTCCTGTACTAACCTCCCAATGGATTAGTATGATTCCATTATAGCACAAAACGTCGAAAAAGTCAATAGATAACCATAAGCGTATCTGTTAATTTGAAAATGAAAACCATTTTCAAATTCTAGAGAAAGGGGTATACTAAAAGCATGACATATAATACCCGCCAAAAAGCCAAAATCCAAAAAATCATCTCAGACCAACGTCGAGAATTCTCGATGAAGGATATCTATAACGAGCTCGTTCGCCTCGGTGAAGATGTTGGGCTTTCGACTATCTATCGCGTCGCCGACGAGATGATCGAGGCGGGCATGCTACGCAAAAACATTTCAAAAGACGGCCAAGCCTGCCTCCAATACCTCGAAGACTGTCGCAATACCGGCCACTGTTATCTGAAATGCGAGGAATGTGGGCGTCTCGAACATACCGACTGTCGCGCTCTGCGACAACTCTTCGATCACGTCGCTGACGAGCACGGTTTCCAAGCTGATGAAAAGAACATTATTATTAATGGCACTTGCAAGCGCTGTGCTAGATGAAAGGGAGGCAAAATGAAACAACTCGTTAAAAATATCATTATGCTCATCGTCTCGCTGATAGGCATTATTGCGTTCTTTATTCTTTGGCCGAAATTTCACCCAGAAAACGCCAAAATTATCACGACGAATTTTGCGGGATTCGACTTCGCTCGTTCTGTTACAACGGATAAGGCTGGCGTCAAAATGCTCATAAAACCGGGCACCGAAATGCATAGCTACGAGCCGACCCCGCAGGATATTATTGCAATCGAGCAAGCCAAACTCTTTATTTACAATGGCGGCGAATCTGATGCTTGGGTTGACAAAATTCTCTCGGATAACAATATCCCGCGCGAAAAGACTCTACGCCTGATGGACTATGTCGACCTAAAAACTGAGGAAAACAAAGATGGTATGGAGGCCGAAGAGGAAGAAGAGGACGAGGAAGAGGAAGAATACGACGAGCACATTTGGACTAGTCCGAAAAATGCCATTAGGCTCATTGAGGCGATTCGCGATAAACTCGCTGAGATCGAGTCGGATAACTCAGACACAATTCATGAAAACGCCCGCAATTATATTCAACGTATTAGGGATATCGACGAGAATTTCCGCTCTGTCGTCGCGGCGGCGCCAACCAAGACTCTTATCTTTGGTGACCGCTTCCCATTCCGCTATTTCGTCGACGAATATGGTCTAGATTACTACGCCGCCTTCCCGGGCTGTTCCGACCAGACCGAGGCAAGCAGCAGTACTATCGCTTTCCTCGTAAACAAAGCTAAAGAGACAGGTGCAAAGGCTATTTTTAAGATTGAGCTAACGAACGGCCAACTCGCAAAGACTATCGCCGAAGAATCTGGCGCCAAGGTTTACGAGCTAAACGCTGCTCACAATATCTCGAGTGAAGAATTCGAAAAAGGCATTACCTATGCCGATATTATGGAGAGAAACGTCGACACTTTGAAGGAGGCGCTCTACCGATGACGCTCCTGACGCTTAAAAAACTCCGTCTAAAATATGGCGAGCAGACAATCGTGAAGGACGCTAGTTTTTCGCTAGAGTCCGGTGATTTTGCTTGTGTCGTCGGCGCGAATGGCTCCGGCAAATCAACGCTAATTAAAGGCATCCTCGGACTTATTAAGCCCGCAGAAGGGGAAGTCATCTACGGCGAAGACCTAGACCGCACCAAGATTGGCTATTTGCCGCAAGACATCCGTCAAGATGCCAATTTCCCGGCCACAGTCGAAGAAATCGTCCTCTCGGGCTGTCTCGGCCATATGAAAACCCGTCCATTTTACTGCCGTCACGAGAAACAACATGCCGCTGAGAGTATGAAAATGCTTGGCATCGAAAATCTCGCGAAAAAGAGTTTTTCCGAGCTTTCTGGTGGACAGCGCCAGAAAACCCTGCTCGCGCGCTCGCTCTCGGCGACAAAGCAGCTCCTCATTCTCGACGAGCCGTCCAATAACCTCGATTACAAATCGCGTAAGGAATTCTATACGGCACTAAAAAAGCTTAACGGCAACGGCCTCACTATCATTATGATTACCCACGACCTCGATGCGGACGACCTCATTGGCAATAAAGTCATCGCGCTCGAAAACGGCACGGCAACCATCGCAAAAATCGAAGAATATCTGGAGAAATACAAATGATCGAGATGTTTCAATATGCCTTCATGCAACGCGCCCTCATCGTCGGGCTCTGTATTGCAATCTGCGCTGCGCTCGTCGGTATTTCGCTGGTGCTTCGCAAAAACTCCATGATTGGCGATGGCCTAAGTCATACCGCATTCTCGGCCTTCGCGCTCGCAACCGTTCTCGGCCTCGCGCCACTCTATGTCGCCTTGCCAGTCGTGATTATCGCCTCGTTCTTCGTGCTTCGCCTCAGCCAGAGCAAAAAAGTCCACGGCGACGCCGCCATCGCGGTACTTTCCGCCTCGAGTCTTGCCATCGGCACCTTCGCCATCTCGGTTTCGAAGGGCGTCAACATCGACCTAAATAGCTATCTTTTTGGTAGTATTCTCTCGGCCAGCTGGGCAGACGTCTCGCTAAGCATCGCGCTCGCCGCGGTTGTCATTGGCCTCTATCTCTTTGCTTACCACCGAATTTTCGCCATCACCTTCGACGAAGAATTCGCAAAATCCGTCGGTGTCAAAACTGGCGTCTATGATGCGATTTTCGCCGCCATCTGCTCCTGTACGGTCGTGCTCGGCATGCGCCTGCTTGGCTCGCTGCTTATTTCGTCCCTCATTATTTTCCCAACCCTCACCGCCATGCGTCTCGCGAAAAACTTCAAGGGTGTCGTCTTCGCTTCGGTCGTCATTTCCGTCGTTGCCTTTCTGCTCGGCCTCGGGCTCTCCTACGCGCTTGCCACGCCGACTGGCGCTACTGTCGTACTCGTCAATCTTGCCGTCTTCATTCTGGCGCTTCTATTCGGGAAAACACGAAAAAACTAGCATTTGCCGCTTCTATGTGCTATAATCTAATGAGTTGCGGGTTTAGCTCAGTTGTTTAGAGCGCTTCCTTGCCAAGGAAGAGGTCGAGAGTTAGAGTCTCTTAACCCGCACCATTTTTTATGCCCAAATGAGGGCTATTTTTTATGCTTACGCTTTGACGGCGCGAAAAATAAGTATATAATCTTAGCAGTTTTAGGATGCACATTTTTATCAGAAAGAAGGTGATTCATTTGAATAAAAGCTATTCAGACGTTTCGGCTTTCTGGGAAGATCTCAAGGAGGAAGCGGCGGTTCTTTACAAAACAATTGCGAGCGACCCAGAAGTATTAGAAACATTGTCGACGGTGGTATTCAAAATCCAGCGTCCAAGCGAACATGATTGCTGGGAATATATCTACCATCGTGCCTTTATTTACGAAGCAAGCGGCGAAATGATCGCCGACGAAGAATTATCCCAAAGCAATAAATTTCTCGAAGAGCGAAACAGGATTGCGACAATTATCACGAGAACCCCTAGGTTATCTGAAACCGAAAGTCTCATCACGGACAATGGCCTGATAATATACCTCCCGTATATCGAAGGACATTCGTGGAATGAGCTGCTCGAAGACAGGGTGGCCATCTTGGCGTTCTTTTATCGCCAGAATGACGGGAATCTCGTGAGCGCGATTCGGATGCTTAAAAACCGTATCGATGATGTCGTTAAGAGCTACAAATGTCAGGGAAGTACCCCGAAAGATTATCGGGAATATCTCTATGATCTCTACGCTTCAGAGAAATAGTTCTAAAACTAAACCGGCCCCCAAACGGAGGCCGGTTTTTCATGCTCATGCTCTAGCAAATAGCAAGCATGTAAAAATCTCGGCTACTCAAGCCGAGATTTTTTGAGATTGCGTTTAAGGATGCCGACGAGTTCTATTTTCTGCTCGCGTGTTTTACAGCCCCAGGCTGCGAACATCACGTCAAAGATCTCTCCGTTGTCCCCATTAACGACAATCCTGTCCGTCACCGTATCAGACCGAAGCGAAAGTACATCTTTTGTCTTTTCTACCTTTCGTTTATGCTCGGTCGTGATGGTGTCTAAAAGGTGATGGCGAAAAGCGCTACTCGCATTATTCCCAACATGGGCCTGACGCGTATAGACCGCATCGAAACCGTCGTCTTCAGAATTAGTCGTATCGATATATTGAACGACAAGCACTGCGCCTTCAATACTTCTGTCTTTATACCACTTATTTGCACGTCTTTTTGCTTCACTAAGATTAGTACAAAGAGTTGCCAACAACTCACTTTCCTTCATAATGATCGCCCCCTCTGTATTATTTTATAGCGATAGCTATCTTATAATTATACCACAAAACGCCATAAAAAGCAATAGCGCAATCGCTCAGGACGACGAAATGTGATACAATAATAGATATGGCAACTACCATGCGCAAGCAGATCGCGCAGAACAAGCGCAATACTGTCATTACTATCTTTGTTTTTGTTGTTTTTATCGCTGCAATTGCTGGCATTTTTGCTTGGGTTTATCGAAGCCCAACCATCCTTATTACGGCCGGCATTATCTCTGTTGTCTATGCATTTATTCAGTATTTCTTTGCAGACAAACTTGCGCTTTTGAGCACTGGCGCGCGCCAAATCGAACAGGTTGATAACCCTCGCTACTACAAAATCGTCCAGCAGCTTGCCGAGGAAAATAATCTTCCGATGCCAAAAGTATATATTATGGACGACCCAGCCCCGAACGCCTTTGCTACTGGACGCGACCCGCAGCACGCTTGCGTCGCCGCAACGACTGGCCTCATCGAAATCATGGATGACAAAGAACTAAAGGCTGTCATGGCGCACGAAATATCACACGTAAAGAACTACGACATTCGCGTCAGTATGATTGTTTTTGGCCTGGCTTCAATCGTCGGCCTTATTTCCGACCTCGGTCTTCGCATGCTATTTTGGGGCCGCCGCGACGAAAAAGAAAACTCGCCAGTTGGCATGCTATTTGTTCTTATTACCCTCGTTCTAGCGCCGATTGTTGCAACGCTCATTCAGCTTGCTGTTTCGCGTCAGCGCGAATATCTCGCCGACGCCTCGTCTGCTAGCATGACCAGCCCAGACGACATGGCAAACGCGCTTCGCAAGCTCGAGACGCATAATCGCCCAATGCGTCAGCAGAATGTCGCTGCTGAAGCACTCTTTATTAACGGTCCGCTCAAGAAATCCATTCTCTCGAAACTATTTGCAACTCATCCGCCACTAGATGCTCGCATAGAAAGGCTCGAAAATGCAAAGCAATAAGGAAAAGAAGCCACGCAAATCTCTCAAAGAGTCTTTTTATGCCACCCGTGAGAAGATTTGGGATAAAAAGCGCGCTCGTCTAAAATTGCATCATACTTTCCGTCGTAGCTACCGCGAAGATTATGATCGCGGTTTAAAAGCTCCAGGTCTTGTTGCGCATGCGATGAGTACTTTGAAGATTCTCTTCAAAAACTGGAAGCTCTTTGGTGGCCTGCTTATCATCATTGTCTTAATGAACGTTATCTGCGTCGGCTTGATGAATGAATCAACCTATATAACTATGCAGGATAGCATTGATGAAAGTAGTGAACTCCTGAACTATGGCGAGGTTGGTCGTGTTGCGAAGTCGGCAATCCTACTTATCAATAACGTTACGACTGGTGGTCTCACGGACGACATGAAAGATATCCAGCCGGCGCTCGCATTCTTCCTTGTGGCAGTTACGTTGCTTGTTACTATTTACTTCTTACGTCATCTCTTGGCGGGAAACCATCCGCGCATCCGCGATGGTCTCTATAACGCGCTTGCGCCACTTATTTCCGTGATGTTGACTATTGGCCTCATTTTTATTCATCTCATCCCGGTCTTCATCTTCCTCATTCTATATTCAACCGCCGTTCAGACCGAGTTTTTGACCGATCCTCTCTATTCCTTCCTATTCTGGCTACTTAGCTCATTGCTACTATTGTTGTCCGCCTATCTATTACCGGTCTCTATTTTGTCATTGATGGCCGTGACGGTTCCAGGGATATATCCGATGCACGCGATGAATGCCGTGACCGATTTAGTTCAGGGGCGCCGCACAAAGTTTATTATTCGTCTCGCCTTTGGCGTTTTGTTCCTTGCCGTGATTTGGGTAGTTATCATGATGCCAATCATTTGGCTCGACCTCGTCCTGAAGCAAAATGTTGAATGGCTCGAAGGCGTGCCAATTGTTCCGTTCTTCTTCCAGCTCATGACGACCTTCTCCGTGATTTATGCGTCCGCCTATGTCTACCTCTTCTATAGGAGGATGCTTGATGATCCCGAATGATGTCCGTGAACGCGTCGACAAACTCCGTGCCCTAATTAACGATTATCGCTATCACTACCACGTCCTCGACGAGTCGATTATGTCTGAGGCTGCGGCGGATAGTTTGAAGCATGAACTCGCTCAGCTCGAAGAAAAATACCCGGAACTTATCACACCGGATTCGCCAACCCAACGTGTCGCCGGCAAGGCCCTTGATAAGTTCAAAAAAGTCGCCCATGCCGAGCGCATGATTTCGCTTGCCGATGTTTTCTCGGAAGACGAAGTGCGCGAATGGCTCGATCGCATTGCAAAACTCGGCGCAGTTAATCCTGAATTATTTGTAGATATCAAGATGGATGGTCTCGCCATGGCGCTCATCTATGAAGACGGCTTACTCAAACAGGCCGTGACGCGCGGCGATGGCAAAGTCGGCGAAGATGTCACGATGAATGTTCGCACTATCGAGAATGTTCCGCTCTCAATCGACCAAAAAGAGCATACTGAAGTCCGCGGCGAAGTCGTTATTTTTAAGGCAGATTTCGAAAAACTAAACGAAGCTCAGCGCGCCGCCGGCAAACCAGAATATGCCAACCCGCGTAATCTCGCCGCCGGTTCGATTCGCCAGCTCGATCCAAAAATCGCCGCATCGCGTCCGCTCAAATTCATGGCTTACGACATGGTCTCGCCGAATCTTCCGAAGAACTCGGAAGTCTACGAGCGCCTAAAAGCACTTGGCTTCCGCATTTCCGGCCAGCAGCATATATATAATAATCTGCGTGATACGATGGGCTTCATCAATAGTCTTAACGAAACCCGCCAGAATTTGCCATTCGGCACCGATGGCGCGGTCATTAAAGTCAATGATCGTAAAGTATACCAGGCTCTCGGTATCGTCGGTAAGACGCCGCGCGCCGCAATCGCATTCAAGTATCCGGCCGAAGAAGTCGCAACGACCGTCAAGGATATTGTTATTTCAATTGGTCGCACTGGCGCCGCAACGCCAGTCGCCGTTTTTGATCCAGTCCAAGTTGCCGGCTCGACTGTGCGCCATGCTTCGCTTCATAACGCCGATGAAATCGCACGTCTCGACATTCGCGTTGGTGACACCGTTATTATTTATAAGGCCGGCGACATTATTCCGCAGGTCAACCGCGTTTTGACCGAGCTTCGCCCGAGCGACTCCAAGCCTTTCGATTATCTTGAGGCGCTAAAAGAGCAGTATCCAGAACTCGAATTCGAGCGTCCAGCCGGGGAAGTGGTTTATCGCGTGAAGGGTAGCGATGCTGGTGAAATGCTAAAGCGCGCGATTGAATATTATGCAAGTAAGCCTGCGCTTAATATCGAAGGCCTCGGCGAGAAAAACGTCGTCGCTTTGATCGATGCTGGTCTCGTTGGCTCAATTGCCGATCTTTATACTTTGACTGCCGGCCAAGTCGAAGCGCTCGACCGTTTTGCGGAAGTCTCTGCGCATAAACTCGTTGATAATATTCAGGCCAGCAAGAATCCGCCACTCGCGAAATTCATCACGGCCATCGGTATTCGTCATATTGGCTCGCAGACCGCGATTGATCTTGCTGCGCACTTTAAGTCGTTCGACGCTCTTCGCGATGCTACCGAATCTGAACTCCTCGAACTCCCAGGCATCGGCAAAATCGTTGCCGAATCCATCCTTGCGTTCTTCGCAGATGAGGATAATCTCGCTCTGCTCGACAGGCTCAAAGAACTTGGTGTCGAGCCAGTCTATCAGGACACTTCCGGCGGTAAACTCAACGGCCTGAGCTTTGTAGTTACCGGCACCCTCGACTCGATGGGTCGCGACGCGGCAGCCGAAAAGATCCGCGCTCTCGGTGGTGAATTCCATAGCTCTGTTGTAAAAACGACAACATATCTCGTTGCTGGCCATAACACCGGTAAATCCAAGTTCGAAAAAGCCGCCAAGTACGGCACCGAAGTTATCGACGAAGAAAAATTCTTGGAACTCCTGGGGGAATAACGAAAATCTGCATTAGCTGCAGTCTTAGTTTTCCGGATGAAGCATTGGCGCCAACACTTTTCTTGAAATGGGCTACGCCTACTCACTAGAAAAGCCGGTCTATGTCCTAAACCGGCTTCCAGATCAACCATATATTAATGATGAGTTGAAGGCTTTTGGGGCTATTGAATTGGCACCCTCTTTTATTAATCTTCCTCCCAATTCCAAATTGCTTCGCCAAGGGAATGGGCCTTGCCGTTTTTGTCGATCGCAAATACGTCGCCGCCGTCACCGTTAGCACCCTCGCGAAGAGTTGTTATATCTTTAATGCCCTCAAGTTTCTTGTTCAAGATGAACTCTTTCCCCTCGTCGTCTAGATAGATTGCGGCCATCGTGCCGTCTTCTCTTAGAATTAATATAGCTCTAATTCCGGCGTTGCCGAAGTCAAAGGCTGTAATCTGCTTGAGCCTGCCGTCTACATGAAACTCAAGATCGACACTTTCTTTTAGAGGGTAGCCATAGGGAGCCGCGCCGCCAAACCAGCCGTCGCGTGCTCCAAAATACGTTACTACTCCGCCTTCGGAGCTCACCCTGAAATCGCTGTCGATTGGCGTATTCTCATACCACGCGCCGTCTACGCATGTATCGTCAGAACATTTCCTGAGTATTGTCGAGTTTGCGATATCTATATGGACCGTAATCATGATTGGTTGTGGTAGCAAAGAGTCATCGTCTTCTGAGCGGTTGGTATTAGGGTTTGTTTTATTATCGCTATCGGTATTTTGTTTGCTATCGGTGCTTGGCTTAACGACGACTACATTTTGATTCTTGTTATTCGTAGTTTCGCAGTTATCGGCCTTCTTTTGGAGATTCATGATAAGCTCGACAATTCCGAATGCCAGGCTGCCGGCGAATAGAATCGTCAGGACAATAATAACTATTACGTGCTTACATTTTTTTGGCTTTTCTGCGACTTTAGCTTCTGGCGCCGCAACTGGCTGCTCGTCTTGCATCATAAGATTCCTTATATTACTTACGCTTATTATAACACTGCGGAAAAAGAACAAAAAACTCTAAATTAGCACTCTTGCATTTCGAGTGCTAATTGGCTACAATAGATATATGGTTGATGAATTTAATGAAATTATGAGTCATCTCAGCGAAAATGCGCGCTTTGCGTTGCAAAAAGCTGACTACTATTCCAAACGCTACAACCAGGGCTATATGGGTACCGAACATCTTCTGATGGGCATCATGGCGCAGGATACTTCGACTGGCGCAAAAATGCTTAGCGCCGAGGACGTTGATCTCGACCAGCTCGAGCGTGCGCTCGGCAAACCTGCCGTCGATGTTCCGGCTTCTCCAATGGCGATGATGTCGCTTTCTGAGGCTACTGTTTTGACGCTTCGCATGGCGATGAATTTTGCGAAAGAAAATGGTATCGAAATCGTTGGCACCGAGCATATTGTCTATGCGCTCCTTCGCCAGCCGAATTCCCGTGCGACCGTTCTTCTGTCTCAGCTCGATGTCGACACCGAAAAAGTTGCAAACGAAATCGAAAATCTCATCGAAAAGCAGGCCGAGGAGGCCAAAGTTGAGGCCGAGAAACGCAAAGCCGGCAAGCGTGCCACTTTCCGCTATCTCACAAAATACGGCACCGACCTTACCGAAGAAGCCCGTCAGGGCAAACTCGACACTGTGATTGGCCGTGAGCAAGAAATCGAACGCGTCGTTACGATTCTTTGTCGCCGCACCAAGTCGAACCCGGTACTTATCGGCGAAGCTGGTGTCGGTAAAACTGCCATCGTCGAAGGTCTTGCTACTCGCATCGCGAAAAACGAAGTGCCGAGCAGTCTCATCGGCAAGCGCATTTTCCAAATCGATCTTAGCGCAGTCGTGGCTGGCACTAAGTTCCGTGGCGAATTTGAGGAACGCATCAAGGGCATTATTGACGAAGCTGTTGGTGACGAATCCGTTGTGCTATTTATTGACGAGCTTCATTTGCTCGCTGGCGCTGGTAGCTCCGAAGGCAGCATGGATGCGGCAAATATTTTGAAGCCAGCCCTCGCGCGCAACCAGCTAAAACTTGTTGGCGCGACTACCCTCGACGAATATCGTAAGAATATCGAGAAGGATAAGGCGCTCGCTCGCCGCTTCCAGACCGTTATCGTGAACGAGCCAAGCCCAACCATTACGCTCCGCATTTTGAAGGGCATCAAGAAGCATTACGAGAAACACCACCAAGTTTCGATTAGCGACGAAATCCTCGAAGAGGCGATTAATCTTTCTGAGCGCTACATTTCCGATCGCTTCATGCCGGACAAAGTTATCGACGTGATTGATGAAGCGAGCGCAATTGCCCGCGTCGCCTTCGATAAGCGCGGCGGTTCTGCTTACAAAAAGCTCAAAATCGAGCTTGAAGATTTGACGAAGAAAATCGAAGAAGCCGCCGAGGCGGAAGATTTTGAGAAAGCTGCTGAGTTTAAGACTCGCGCCGCCCAGACCGAAGAAGAGCTAAAGAAACTCGAAAAAGCCAACAAGGACGTCGATAAAACTCCGGCCGTCACGAGCGAAAACCTCGCTAGCGCCATCAGCCTCAAGACTGGCATTCCAGTCACGCGCGTGCGTGGTTCAGAGCAGGAGCTCTTACTCAATCTCGAAAAGCATCTCCAGAAAGAAATCATCGGTCAGAATGACGCGATTGCTGCAACGAGCAAAGCGATTCGCCGCGGCCGCTCTGGTATTTCAAACCTCCATCGCCCAATTGGTTCGTTTATCTTCATGGGTCCAACTGGTGTCGGCAAGACTGAGCTCGCAAAGACTATCGCGCGCGAAGTGTTTGGCGGCGACGATGCGCTGATCAAGATCGATATGTCCGAATTTGGTGAGAAGCATAATGTCTCCCGCCTCGTCGGCGCACCGGCTGGCTATGTCGGCTACGAAGATGGCGGCAAACTCACTGAGCAAATTCGTCGCCATCCATATTCCGTTGTGCTATTTGACGAAATCGAAAAAGCCCATCCAGACGTCTTTAATATCTTGCTCCAAATTCTCGAAGACGGCGAATTGACTGACGGCCAGGGCACCAAAGTAAAGTTCAATAACTCGATTATTATCCTAACGAGCAACCTCGGCGCCGAGGACATGTATCGCGAATCCGAAATGGGCTTCGCAGTGAAGACAAAGCGCGACGCGAAGGCTTTGAAGGCTGAGCACGATGCGAATGAAGAAGCCGCGATGAAAGCTCTGCGCAAACTCATGCGTCCAGAACTCGTGAACCGCTTTGATGCGATCGTGACCTTCAATGCATTGAGCCACGAAAACGTCGAAAAGATCTTCGATAACATGATCGCCGATCTCAAAAAGCGTTTGTCGAAGAAATCGATTGGCCTCGAGCTTACGCCCGCTGCGAAGAAGCAACTCATTGCTAAGGGCTACGACCCGAAGAATGGCGCGCGCCCACTACGCCGCACAGTCGAAGACAATGTCGAAACTCTGCTTGCCGACAATATTCTTGCTGGCAAGTTTGACAAAGGCGACATCGCTAAGCTCGACTACAAGAAGGGCGAGTTTACTCTCGTCAAAGCCCGCGAATAAAAGCGGGATGTGTTAGAATATAGGCAGATTAGCATAATCATTTTTATGAATAAAAATTCTGCCAAAACTCGTCGCATCCACTACGCTATCCGTGCCGTTTGTTGCTTTATTTTAGCGGCCTGCGCTTTTATTGCAATCACGCAAATTGACTATTCTGCGATATTCGACGAATTTACAGCCATCGGCTACGAACCGACTTCGGAGCTAGACGAGATTGTTGAGGATTTGCGTCTCACGAACAAGGGCATGCGAGTCTTTAAAGCCACGCGCGCCGAACTCCAGGAAGCGGACGCCTTCAACGAGAGCTGCCCGAACGCAGATGGCAATTATTATGTGCTCGGCTGTTATAATGCCAATCATATTTATGTTTACAATATTAAACACAGAGAGCTCCCAGGCATTCGCCAATCGACGCTCGCGCATGAGATCCTTCATGCGGTTTGGGCGCGCATGTCGAATCGCGAACGCGAAGAACTAAAGTCTAGCCTCGACGCGGTATACCAAAGCAATAAAGACATCGCTGAGCACCTCGCTCTCTATAGCGACGATGCATTTTATGACGAACTTCATTCGATTGCCGGTACGCAAATAGACCAAAATCAAATGTCGCCAGTGCTCGCCGCGCACTATGCAAAATACTTCGAGAAGCAAAGCAAAGTCTACAATTTCTTTGCCGATTATAATAATCGTTTCAAGGCAATTCGCACCCGCCTCGAAGAGCTAGAAAAGAGCATTGCCGAGAAGCAGGCAAGCTATAATGAATTTTTGGGCGCATACGAAGCCGACAATGCAAAACTCAGCCAGGATATAGCCGACTTTAACGCGCGTTCTCAGTCGACTAGCAATGGCTTTTCTTCGATTGAGGAGTTCCAGCAAAAACGCCAAGAATTAATGAATCGTAAGGACGAAATGGCAAAACGTTACGCTGAATTACTTGAACGAATTGAAGAATTAAACAAAGAAATCGTTGAGTACAATACCAATATCCTCCGCACTAACGAGTACCAAAAAGTTATGAATAGCCACGCCTCAAAACCGAGCGGCACAGACGAATAGTTGGCACTCTTGGTTCGAGAGTGCTATACTATAACTATGAAAAATTATTTAGTTCCAACCGTTGTTGAAGAAAGTAATAAGGGTGAGCGCGCCTATGATATTTATTCGCGTCTTCTCAAGGAGCGCGTCGTGTTCCTCGGCGACCAAGTGACGCCGGAGACTGCAAATATCGTTATTGCTCAGCTCTTGCATCTTGCTTATGAAGATCCGAAGAAGGACATCAAGCTTTATATTAATTCGCCAGGCGGCTCCGTCTATGATGGTCTCGCGATTATCGACACGATGAATTATATTGAGCCAGATGTTCAGACCATCGGTATCGGTCTCCAGGCTTCGATGGGCGCAATGTTACTATCCGCTGGCGCAAAGGGCAAGCGTGTCTGTCTGCCGAATGCGCGCGTCATGATTCACCAGCCAAGCTCTGGCACCGAAGGCAAGATTACCGACCAGGAAATCGCGCTTCGCGAAGGTGTTTATCTCAAAAAAGTTCTCGCCGAAATGATGGCGAAGAACACCGGCAAATCGCTTAAAGAAGTCGAAAAAGCGATGGATCGCGACTACTGGATGTCTGCCGAAGAGGCCAAAGAATTTGGCATTATCGACGAAGTGATAAAATAGTTATAAATAATTGGAGGTGCTTCCGTGGCGAAAGCGAGAGCAAAATTTGTCTGCCAAAATTGTGGCACTAGCTATGCAAAATGGGCTGGTCGCTGCGAGAATTGTGGCGAGTGGAACACGCTGCTCGAGCAGGAAGTGCCGACCGAGGCGGAGGCAAAATCCGCCCTCGCACGCGGGGCAGTTTCTGGCAAGAAACTCGCCGCCGTTTCAATCAATGAAATTGAGCCATCCGACGCCGGCAGCCGCCTAAAGACTGGTTTTGCTGAACTAGATAATGTTCTCGGCGGCGGGATTTTGCTAGGCGGCGTGGCGCTCCTCGCTGGTCAGCCGGGCATGGGTAAATCTACTATCTTGATGCAGGTTTGTGCCAATGTCTCGAACGCCGGCCGTAAGGTGCTCTATGTTTCTGGCGAGGAGTCCGCGGGGCAAGTCAAAATGCGCGCGATTCGTCTTGGTGCCAGCTCCGACCAGCTCCATTTTGCGAGCTCATCCTCCGCGAATGACATCGCAAAGACCATCGAAGAAGATGGCTATGACCTCGTGATTGTTGACTCGATTCAGACGCTTTCTATGGCGGAGATTAGCTCGGCTCCTGGCACCGTTAGCCAGGTCAGCAACTGTGGTAATCTCATTATTCGCGCCGCGAAAAATAGCGGCACAGCCGTAATTATTGTCGGCCACGTTACGAAGGAAGGCACGCTTGCCGGCCCGAAAGTCCTCGAGCATCTCGTCGACGTTGTTTTGAATTTTGAAGGCGACCGCTATGGTGGCTTCAAGACCATCCGCGCCGTCAAGAACCGCTTTGGCTCGACTACCGAAGTCGCGATTTTTGAAATGGCGACCGAAGGTCTCGTTGAGGTGAAGAATCCGTCTGAGGCTCTGCTTTCCGAGCGCCAAAACACCGATGGTAGTATTATTATGGCGACTATTGAGGGCACGCGTCCGCTCCTCGTCGAAATCCAGGCCCTCGTCAATCCGACGAACTTCGGCTATCCGAAGCGCACCGCATCAGGCTTCGACCTCAACCGCCTCAATCTCCTCATCGCCGTGCTCGAAAAACGCACCAAACTCAAACTTCAGGACAAAGATATTTTCATTAATGTTGTTGGCGGCCTCAAGCTCAACGATTCCGCTGCCGACCTCGCAATTTGTATGGCAATCGCATCCGCTGCTGCTGGCCGCAAACTCGACGATAAAGTTGTCGTGTTTGGCGAAGTCGGTCTCGGCGGGGAAATCCGCTCCGTCATCGCGCCAGATCGCCGCATTGCGGAGGCAAAGAAGCTCGGCTTCAAGAACGCTATCGCCCCAGCCACCGTTAAAGATAAATTCGTCTTACCAGTCAAAGATCTCCGCGACGCGCTCATTAAGTATATGAATAACAAATAGTTGCATCTTCCCCTAATCTGTGGTAAAATACGACACAGTATGATTACAAAAGACGATAAAGCCAAGGCTATTAAGAAGCTTGCCCGCAGCGACAAAGATGTCGGCTCTCCAGAGGTTCAGGTTGCTATTTTGACCGAGCGCATCAAGGAAGTTACCGAGCATGTCAAGGCAAACAAGCACGACTTTATGGCAAAGCGCGGTCTCATCCAGATGGTTGGTCAGCGCAAAAAGTTGCTCAAGTACCTCGAGAAGAACGACTTCGAGACTTACAAGGCAACCGTCGCCAAACTTGGTCTCCGCAAATAAAGAAAAAGGCCCGTTTCGAAGGGGCCTTTTTTGTTGTAATCAATCTAATATGTCTATTATATCACACTTTGCTGATTTTGTCAATCTATGCTATAATAAGGGCATAAATTAAGTATCGAGAAAATGATAGATATTTTCTCGCAAACATTGCGATAAAGTACTTATTATTTTCTCGAGGAAAGGTAGTTTTTTGATGGATATCATCAACCCAAGCGGCAAGAAAACTTTCAAGCTTGAGACTGATTTTTGCGGTCGTAAACTTGGCCTAGAAGTCAATCGCGTTGGTTTTCGTACCACTTCATCCGTATTGGTCACTTACGGCGATACGGTCGTGCTCGGCTCCGTCGTAGTCGGCACTAAACCAGTAGTGCAGGATTTCTTCCCACTCTCCATTGATTACGAAGAAAAATACTACGCTGCCGGCAAGATTAGCAGCAGCAAATTCATTAAGCGCGAAGGCAAACCTTCGGATAACGCAGTGCTCGTTGGCCGTCTCATCGACCGCCCAATTCGCCCACTCTTCCCGAAGGGTTATCGCCAGGAAATCCAGGTCGTTACGACTGTGCTTTCCATGGATCCAAACTTCCGCCCAGATGTAATTGCAATGATTGCTGCTTCTAGCGCATTGATGCTCGCAGGCGTGCCATTCGATGGTCCGATCGCCGGTCTCCGTATCGGTCGCGTCAACGGCGAGTATAAGGCATTCCTCACCCCAGAGGAACGCGAAGCTTCCGATCTTGACCTCGTGGTCGCTGGTAAAGATTCCGGTATCACCATGGTTGAGGCTGGTGCAAACGAAGTCCCAGAAGACGTCATCGTTGGCGGTCTCGAATGGGGTCTCAAGATGATCCAGCCAGCTATCCAGCTCCAGAACGAACTTCGCGAGAAGGTTGGCGTAGAAGAGAAGGAATATACCCTCATTCTCCCATCCGAAGAAATTCAGGCGAAGGTCGACAAGTGGATGGAAGGCAAGCTTGGCCCAGAACTCCGCACCCAGAACACTGTCGAACGCAATAATCTCATCGATGAAATTCGCTGGGCAATGCACGACGAATTCTGCCAGGAAGTCACTGACGAAGAAGCCGGCATCACCGATAAGATGACCGACGAAGACAAGATGACTGCTCGTACTAACTACTACGACAGCCACTTCCGCGCCGATTATAATGATGCCTTTGAGCTCGCCGTCAAGCATGACGTCCGCAAGCATATTATCGAAGACGGTATCCGCCCAGATGGCCGCAAGCTCGACGAGGTTCGCCCGCTCAGCTCGCAGGTTGGCATTTTGCCACGCTGCCACGGCTCTAGCCTCTTCACTCGTGGCGTCACTCAGGCTATGAACATCGTTACGCTCGCACCGCTCAGCTACGGTCAGCTCGTTGACACGATGGAAGTAACCGATGGCGTTCGCCGCTACATGCATCACTACAACGCACCTGGCTACACGGTTGGCGAAATCTCCCGCATGGGCAGCCCAGGCCGCCGCGAAGTTGGCCACGGCTATCTTGCCGAGCGCGCTTTGACGCCAGTTCTTCCTAGCGAAGAAGAATTCCCATACGCTATCCGCAGCGTCACCGAGATTATGTCCCAGAACGGTTCTACCTCGATGGCCGCAACTTGTAGCTCCTGTCTCGCCCTCATGGACGCAGGCGTTCCTTTGAAGCGCCCAGTCTCCGGCGTCGCTATGGGTCTTATGATGGACGGCGATAAGCCATATGTCCTCACTGACCTTATGGACGCAGAAGACTTTGCTGGCGATATGGACTTCAAGGTCACTGGTACCACTGAAGGTATTACTGCTCTCCAGATGGATATGAAGGTCCATGGTCTCCCAGTCGAGGTTCTAAAGACTGCGATTGCTCAGGCACACGAAGGCCGCATGTTCATTTTGAAGCACATGCTCAGTGTCCTCGAAGGCCCACGCGATCATCTCAGCCCATATGCTCCTCGTATCGAGAAGCTCATGGTTAACCCAGACAAGATTGGTACGATTATCGGTAAGGGCGGGGAAACCATCAACAAGATTACTTCCGAAACTGGCGCAGAGGTCAATATCGAAGAGAACGGTCTCGTTACGATTGCCGCCGCTGATGGCGAAAAGATCCAGAAGGCGCTCGATTGGATTAAGTCCCTCGTCGAAGAACCAGAACCAGGCAAGATTTACAAAGGTAAAGTTGTCTCCATCAAGGACTTTGGCGCATTCGTTAATATCCTCCCAGGTATCGACGGCATGCTCCATATCTCCCAGATTTCTGATACTCGCCTTGCGAAAGTGACTGATGCTCTCCAGCTCGGCGATGAAATTAAGGTTCGCCTTGATGCCATCGACGATAAGGGCCGTCTCAGCCTTTCGATGAAGGGCGTCGATCAAAAAGATGCTTAAAGCATAAACACTTAAAATATCCAGAAAATATTGTATTTTCTGGATATTTTGTTTATCATGGAAGTATATAAATTAAAGGAGAATAGTCTACTATGGCAACACCCGTAGTTGAACCAGTTAAGGCACCTAAAGTTAAGGCAAGCAACGGACTGGTCGCTGGCATCAACGCTGTCTCCATGGCACTCGCGTGCTTCATGGGTTGGATGGCAATCTTCGCCGGCATCGCACATTTCACTAAGAAAGGTTGGGGCATTAGCATTCCATTTGCTGACCTCATCTTTGGCACCAATGTATCAAATGTCAGCGTCGCGTTCATCGCGGGCATCGCTGCTGTTTTGTTTGCAGTTATTGCACTCATTTCCGCAGGCAAGATCACTGACGTTAACGCAATGAAGGGCGCTTGGAAGAATGTTCGCAACGCCTTCATCGTCATCTCCGCTATCGAGATTGTCAAGATGGTTTCTATTGCTATCTACTCTCTCTGCGGCATCGGTGAAAAGTCCGGTGTTGACCAGGGCTATCTCTGGCTCAATGACTTCTTGAGCAACACGCTCGCTGCTCTCGCTGCAGTCGGTATTGCGTTCATCGCTCACTTCATCGCAGCTGGTAAGACTACTGTCCTCAGCGTTATGCGCTTTGTCGCTCTCGGCATCGCAGCTGTTGGCTGTATCCTTATCCTCGTTTCGACGATTGTTAAGTTCTACTCCAAGAAGACTTCTTCTCTTGGCGGTAGCTCCAGCAGCTCAAGCAGCTCCATCGAAAGCTGGCTTGATCTTTTGAAGTAATAGACTTCAAAACAAAAGAGGAAGCATAACCGCTTCCTCTTTTTTTGTGGTATAATATAACCATTATGGCAGCAAAAAAGCGAGGTAGAAAAAAATCCAGTTCCAAAGAAGTTGCGCCAAAGCATGAAGTCCCAGGTGGTTTTTGGCGACAAGCTCTCGCAATTTTCTTTTTAGTTTTAGCAGTAATGTTTGTGGCGATGTGGATGGGCGCCGGCAAAAATGCCGCTCTGCTCGGCATAGTTAATAACGGTTGTACGAAAATTTTTGGCTTTACACAGTATCTTTTCCCGATCATCTTCGTTTACATCGCCGTTATGATTTTTCGTTCGCCGAACAACAAACTAGACCTCAGCGTCTGGATTGCTTCTGGCATGATTATCATCCTGTTCTGTGGTCTCTTCGGCATTGGCAGTTATGGTACGCCAGATATGACCGGCGGTTACATTGGTAAAGCAATGGATGACGTGATGGTTAGAAATCTTGGCAGCGCGATTACCGCAATGATTTATATCGTCCTCATTCTTATCACGGCGTTGTTTATGTATGCGGAGACACCGCTCGCTCTCTTCCGAAAGATTAAGACTCTCTTTGCTGGCCGTCAGGGCGAAGATGAAGAGAATGCTCGTATTATGCGCAAGAATAAAGAGAAAGAAGGCAAGACTGATCTCGGCGACTTCAAGGTTGTCGCGAATGTCGAGACCGTAAATGATAAGAAGCATTCCGAAATGCCGGCCCTCAAGAAGCATGAAATGCCGGAGGTTAAGGCTACCGAAGAGCCAATGGCACTCGTTGCTGTTTCTGATCCGAACTGGAAAATGCCACCAATGGATCTTCTTAACAAGAAGACCACTCCGGCCGACCCAGGCAACACTGAGGAAAATGCCCGCATCATCAAGGATACGCTCGCTCAGTTTGACATTGACGTGACCGTCGAGGGCGCAAACCTTGGCCCGCGCATTACGCAGTACACGCTTCGCCCACCTGCCGGCGTCCGCGTTAATAAGCTCCTTGCTTACGACAAGAACCTCGCGATGGCGCTCGCCGCAGATAAGATCCGTATCGAGGCTCCAATTCCACGCACGAACATGGTCGGTGTTGAGGTTCCGAATATTACGCCAGCTAGTGTTGGCCTCCATGAGCTCCTTCGCTCTGCCGAATGGCGTAAGATTACTGCCGAAAAACCACTCGCCTTTGCTGTCGGTAAAGATATTGCCGGTCAGGCTGTCGTTGGCGATCTCGCAAAGATGCCTCACCTTCTCATCGCCGGTACTACCGGTTCTGGTAAATCTGTCATGACGAACGTCCTTATCAACTCTTTGCTTTACCACAACTCGCCTAGCGACCTCAAGCTTATTATTGTCGATCCGAAGCAGGTCGAAATGGCTGCCTATGAGGATATTCCGCATCTTCTCGCGCCGGTAATAAATAGCACCGATAAGGCGCTTAGTGCGATGAAGTGGGCAGTTGGCGAGATGGAAAAGCGCTATACGCTCATGAGCAAAGAACGCGTCAAGAACATTTCCGATTACAACACAAAGATGGCTGAGCAAAACGGCACCGTCGAAGTTCCGGACGAAGACGGCAATGTTCAGAAGCATGATAACGGCAAGATGCCATACATCGTCGTAATTGTTGATGAGATGGCTGACCTCATGATGACTGCCGGCAAGGAGCTCGAAATGCTCATTGTTCGCATCGCTCAGAAGGGTCGCGCCGCCGGTATTCACCTCGTGCTCGCAACCCAGCGTCCAGAGGTTAAAGTTGTTACCGGTCTCATTAAGGCAAACATTCCGGGCCGTATCGCCTTCGCCGTAAACAACGGTATCGACTCCCGCGTCATGCTCGACGCCGTCGGTGCGGAAAAGCTCCTCGGTTCTGGTGATATGTTATTCCTTACAACCGAAATGATGGGCAAGCCTCGCCGCGTTCAGGGCGCCTTCGTTAGTGATAAGGAAATCGGCAAGATTACCGACTTCCTCCGCCAGCAGGCCCCACCACAGTACAACGACGAAGTCACTTCCCAAAGCGTCTCAGTCGGCGGTATGCCAGGCATGGGAGGCGGTATGGGCGAAGGCGGTGGCGACATCGAGCGCCAGGCTGCCGAGATCGCAATCCGCTCCGGCCGTCTTTCGACTTCGCTTCTCCAGCGCCAGCTTCATATCGGCTATGGCCGCGCCGCCTCGATTATTGACGAACTCGAAGCAAAGGGCGTAGTTGGCCCAGCTACCGGCGGCAATAAGCCTCGCGATGTCTTGATTAGCTCTATCGACGAATATCCAGGATAGTATGTTATACTATCATTATGAAAATTAGTCAAAACTTCACCAAAACTTCCAAAACCGCACCTGCCGATGAGCAGAGTGAAAGTGCAAAGCTACTTTTGCGCGCTGGTTATATCTATAAAGAAATGGCCGGAGTTTATGACTATCTACCGCTTGGTATGCGCACGCTCGACAATATCATGCAGGTTATTCGCGAAGAAATGAATGCGCTTGGTGGTCAAGAGGTTCGTATGACCGCTTTACAGCCACGCGACGCATGGGAAAAGTCTGGTCGTTGGGACGATAAAGTCCTCGACGTCTGGTTTAAAACCAAGCTCAATGCTGGTGGCGAACTTGGTTTCGCGACTACGCACGAGGAAGCCTTTACACGCATGCTCAAGACCTATATCTCTAGCTATAAGGATTTGCCGCTTTACGTTTACCAGTTCCAGACGAAGTTCCGTAACGAACTTCGCGCCAAGTCTGGCATTATGCGCACGCGCGAATTCATGATGAAGGATCTTTACAGCTTTAGTAAGACTCGCGAAGAGCACGAGGAGTTCTATGAGAAGGTTGCTGCAAGCTATACGAAGATCTTCAACCGCCTCGGTATCGGTAACGATACTTTCCGCACCTTCGCAAGTGGCGGTAGTTTTAGTAAGTTTAGCGACGAATATCAGACGCTTTGTGAAGTCGGTGAGGACATTATCTATCTCGACCGCGAAAAGAACATCGCCGTCAACGAAGAAGTTTATACCGATGAAGTATTGAACGAGCTCGGCCTAGATAAAGCCAAACTCGAGCAGCATAAGGCCGCTGAAGTCGGCAATATCTTCACCCTCGGCTATAAATATTCCGACGCACTCGAACTCGACTTTAACGACGAAAACGGCGAACGCCAAAAAGTCTTTATGGGCAGCTATGGCATCGGTCCTAGCCGCGTCATGGGCGTTATTGCAGAGAAGCTTAGCGACGAAAAAGGTCTCGTCTGGCCGGAAGAAATCGCTCCGTACAAGTACTATCTCGTCGCCATTGGCGATAAAGCTATGGAAGTCGCAGAAGAACTCCATAATAAAGCACCTGAACAAATTATATTCGATGATCGCAAGGATGCGCGTAATGGCGAAAAGTTCGCCGACGCCGACCTTCTCGGTATCCCTTACCGCGTTGTTATTAGCGATAAAACGCTCGCCGAAAACTCGGTCGAAATCAAATCTCGTACTAGTGACGAAATAAAACTCTTGCCATTAACGGAATTTACTGATACACTCTAGGGCAGAAGTAACAGTAATAACCTATATTTTTCCCGAATTAGAGGAGGATAACATTTTATGGCAAAGACAGTTAGCATTACTGCCGAGGGTCGCAAGGAGCTCGAAGCTGAGCTTAAAGCGCTTAAGGCACGTCGTCCTGAAATCGCAGATAAGATTGCATTGGCTCGTTCCTATGGTGATCTTAGCGAAAACGAAGACTATTCTGCCGCGCGTGGCGAACAGAAGGTCGTCGAAGGCCGCATTCTTGAAATTGAAGATATCCTTCTCCATGCCAAGATTATTAAGTCTGGCAAACGTGAAAAAGTCGCCATGGGCTCTACCGTCACGCTTAAGTCCGATGGCAAAACAAATACCTATACACTCGTCGGTGCAGTTGAAGCTAATCCACTAGAAGGCAAGATTAGCAACGAATCACCGATCGGAAAAGCAATATTTGGTAAAAAAGTTGGTGAAGAAGTTACTCTTCCAAACGGAAAGAAATTTAAAGTTTCTGAAATAAAGTAACTTTACCAAAGTACGATTAAAAAACCAAATACGCTGATTAACTAAAACTAATTGGCGTATTTTTATGTCAAAAAAGAGGTGAAAATTATGACAACAAGAACAAAAGAGGATCGCAGACGTGTATCGCGTCGCACCCTCCATTACTTTTGGGAAGCGTCCAAGAAGTATCGACTATTGGCGCTTGGCACTTTAATATCTACGCCGATTGTCGTTGTTGTTCGTACCGCTATCATTCCACTCATCTTTGCTAATATGATTGACAAGATTTCCAGCGGAATCCCGAGCGATCAAATCCTCCCAGCCCTCCTGCCGGGCGCAATCATGCTGATTGTTTGCCAAATCGTTGGCTCAGTCATTCTTGGTTGGCTCCGCATTCGTTGGCTCTGGATTTTCGAGCTCAAGACTATGTATGAACTTGCGACAAAAAGCTTCAATACAGTTAGCGCACAGTCGATGCAATTTCATAGCGACCGTTTCTCCGGTTCGCTAGTATCGCAGACAAATAAGTTTGTCGGAGCATTTGAGAGATTTTTCGATCTCCTTACTTTCGATATTCTCTATCTCGTCATCATGATTATTTCGACTGTTGGCGTCCTATTTGCACGCGCTCCGCTCTTCGCTCTCGGCCTGTTAATTTTCGTTACGATTTATGTGCTATGTGCGGCTTTAACTTTCAAGAAGATTTCGCACTTAAGTCGCGAATGGGCAGAGGCGGACAACAAGCAGACCGGCCAGCTCGCAGATTCGATTTCGAACATTCTTTCGGTCAAATCGTATGGTCGCGAAGCTCATGAGCGCCATCGCTATGCGAACTTTAGCCGTGCAACAATGAATGCTGGCTTCGCGCAGATGCGTGGTCAAATGAGCCGCGATATGGGCTTCAATATCGTAAATACGGGTATTGTTGCGATTATCGCAGTCTTCCTTATCATTGGCCAACCGGTCTTCGGTCTCGCGATTTCTACGCTCATTCTCATCGTGAACTACTCGATGCAGATTCTTGGTGAGCTCTGGAACGTTAACAATATCTTCAAGGGCATTAACCGTGTCTTCGGTGACGCCTATGAAATGACCGAGATTCTCGACATGAAAGACGACGTCGTTGATCTGCCGGGCGCAAAGGAGCTCATCGTGAAGCGTGGTGAAATTAGCTACGAAAACGTCGAATTTAAACATCACGATGCGAAGGAAGCAATCTTCTCAAACTTCAACCTGGACATTAAACCGGGCGAACGCATTGGTCTAGTTGGTATTTCCGGCTCTGGTAAAACTACTCTTACAAAACTGTTACTTCGATTCGCTGACGTAGAAAACGGGCAAATCACTATTGATGGCCAGAACATTAAAAACGTCCAGCAAGTTTCTCTAAGGGAAAGTATTGCCTATGTGCCACAGGAGACATCACTCTTCCATCGCACGATTGCTGAAAACATCGCTTACGCGAAGCCGGATGCTACGCAAAAAGAAATCGAACGCGCCGCAAAACTTGCAAACGCGCACGAGTTCATTCGTTCGTTACCAAACGGTTACGAGACGCTCGTAGGTGAACGCGGCATCAAGCTTTCTGGCGGTCAGCGCCAGCGCATTGCGATCGCGCGCGCCATTCTAAAAGATGCGCCGATTCTCGTGCTCGATGAGGCAACTTCCGCACTCGACTCTGAGTCTGAAGCGCTCATTCAAGACGCGCTCGTAAAGCTCATGAAGGGTCGTACGAGCATCGTAGTTGCGCACCGTCTCTCGACGATTGCTAGCCTTGATCGTATTATTGTCCTCGACAATGGCAAGATTGTTGAGCAGGGCTCACACGCTGAGTTATTGAAGAAAAATGGCGAATATAGCAAACTTTGGTCGCGCCAGTCGGGAGCCTTCCTCGATGGCGACTAAACATAAACAGCGGACCGTCAAGTCCGCTGTTTTTATGGTATAATATCAGATATGGCTACTCTAAAAGATTTTCGCGATGAAAGACTTCGCAAACTCAATGAACTAAAAGAAGCTGGTATCAACCCATACCCAGCTCATTCTAATCGCGACACCAAGATTGGTGATATTTTGGAGCACTATGAAAACTATGCCGACAAGAATGTATGTGTCGCTGGTCGTATTACCAGCATTCGCAGCTTTGGTAAGCTCGCCTTTGTCGTTATTGAGGACGACTCTGGCCATATTCAAATTTTCTTGAAAGATGACGCCGCCAAGTTCACGAAAGAACTTGATACCGGCGATTTCCTCGAAGCAGCCGGCAAAATTGGTCAGACTAAGACTGGCGAAATTTCCGTCTTCTGCGATATGCCACGCATCCTCGCGAAGGCTCTTCGTCCACTTCCAGGCCGTGACGGCTTCACGAATAAGGAAGAGCGTCTCCGTCGTCGCTACGTCGATATGGCGGTTAACCCGGAGGTTCGTGAGCGCTTCGTTCGCCGCGCCAAGTTCTGGACTGCTACGCGTCAATTCTTGAATGACCACGGCTTTGTCGAAATTAATATTCCAGTTCTCGAGCATACGACTGGTGGAGCCGACGCTAATCCATTCGTTACTCACATGGACGCGCTCGATCAAGATTATTACCTCCGTATCTCACATGAGCTTCCTTTGAAGCGTCTCATTGGTGGTGGCTACGAGAAGGTCTATGATATTGGCCCACGCTTCCGCAATGAAGGTATGGACGACGAGCATCTTCCGGAGCACGTCGCTATGGAATCTTATGCTGCTTACCAAGATTACAAAGACGGCATGGATTTCTATGAAGAAATGATTAAATATGTCTGCAAAGAAACTTGGGGCACGCTCCAATTCGAGCATGACGGCATGAAGATTGACCTAGATTGCAAGTGGCCACGCATTAGTTATGCAGATATTATTCGCGAGAAGTTCGATGTCGATGTCTTTAATCCTGACCTCGATAAAATCAAGGGAATTTTGAAGCAGAACGGCGTCAAATACGATGATTCGATGGGTGCCGGCCGCCTCCTCGATTATCTTTGGAAGATTATTCGCAAAGAATCCGCTGGCCCATTCTGGCTCATTCATGAACCAGTTGAGCTCTCACCGCTCGCGAAGAAGCATGAAGCCGACCCACGCGTTACTGAGCGCTTCCACCCTGTGATTTTCGGCACCGAGATGGGCAATGGCTACTCGGAGCTCAACGATCCGCTCGATCAGCTCGCTCGCTTCGAAGAGCAGCAGGCGATGCGTGACGCTGGTGATGATGAAGCGCAAATGCTCGATATGGACTTTGTTGAAATGCTCGAATACGGCATGCCGCCGACCTGTGGTTGGGGCTATTCTGAGCGCAACTTCTGGCTATTTGAGGGCGTAACCGCTCGCGAAGGCGTCCCATTCCCGCCAATGCGCCGCGACGACAATAATTAGAACATAATTATTGAAAAGTGCCAAAAACATTAAACTTATGCTTTGGCACTTTTTTGTTTGGGGCTAAACTTGGCTCTATGAATTATTCCAAAATCAGTCCAAAACAACATCCGTTTCTCAAAGTGCTCGAGTGCTGTGGAGAGTCGGAGCAAAAACAGGCAGTGAAAGAACTATATTATTACGGGCAGCTGCCGGATCCTCGCCCGCGCGTGGTCGCGATTGTTGGCGCGCGACATTCTACGAAGTACGGCGAAGAGACCGCCTATAGAGCAGCCTATGAGCTCGCGAAACGTGGTGTTGTCGTGGTGAGCGGGTTGGCTTATGGAATCGATTCATGTGCGCACCGTGGCTGTTTGGACGCGGGAGGGGTTACGATTGCCGTGCTCGGCACGCCGATTGATAAAATCTACCCGCGCTGCAATCTCGATTTGTCTCGTCGCATTCTCGAGAAAGGCGCGATTATTTCCGAGTATCCGCCCGGCCACGAGACGCGTGCCTATGATTTTCAAATCAGAAACCGTATTGTTTCTGGTCTCGCCGATGCGGTGTTAATTGTTGAGGCCTCGCTAAATTCTGGCACCTACGGCACCTACGAATCGGCCCTGAAGCAGGGCAAGGAAGTCTTTGTGGTCCCGGGTGATTTGACACGGCCGATGTCGAACGGCACGAACGATATACTTCGCCAGGGCGCCCATCCATATCTTGATGTCGATGACATTATGCTGAGCTTTGGCTCGCGCGCGGTCTTCGAGCGTCTAAACGGCTTGCCGCGTCCTGCGATGAACATCTTCGCTGCTGTTCAGAGCGGCTATGAAACGGCCGAGGATATTATGACGGCATTGAAGCTCGATGCGGCAACCGTCGATACCGCATTGACGCTGCTTGAACTTAGGGGGCTCATTGAATACACTGCCGGCAAATGGTCTGCTCGATAATGCTTATGGTATAATATAGGCTAGATAATCAGGAAGAAAAAATGGCAAATAAAGTCATGATCGTCGGAACTGGAAATGTGGGCATGAGTTACGGCTACGCCCTGATCCACCAGCGCACGAGCGTCAACGAATTAGTTTTAGTAGATATTAACGAAGAAGATGCCGCCGGTGAGGCGATTGATCTTCATGATACTCTCGCAGTGTCGCCGAGCTATCTAAAGATCAGCGCCGGTACTTATGCCGATGCTGCCGATTGTGATATTGTCGCGATTACCGCTGGTGTTCCGCAAAAACCGGGCGAAACTCGCATGGATCTGCTCAAGAAAAACGCTGCCATTTTTAAGGATATGATTGGTCAGATTATGGATTCTGGCTTCGATGGAATCTTCCTTGTCGTGAGTAACCCGATGGACGTTTTAACCTACCTAACCTGGCGCTATTCCGGTCTTCCTGCGGAGCGCGTCATCGGCTCTGGTACCGTACTCGATTCCGCACGTTTGCGCTATCGCCTTAGCCAACGTCTTCATATTCATCCAAAGAATGTCCACGCTTACCAAATCGGCGAGCATGGCGATACTGAATTCACGCTCTGGAGCTGCGCCTATGCTGGCGGTCAGCCAATCATGGACCTCACGACCGCTCAGGAACGCGCCGAGATTGAGGATGCCGTCCGCAATGAAGCCTATAAGATTATTGAGAAGAAGGGCGCGACCTACTACGGTATCGGTAGCTGCATGGCCTCCATCACGAATTGCATTTTAAATGACGAGAATCGCATTTTGCCAGTGAGTAACTATGACGAGCTAAGCGATACCTACAACGGCTATCCGGCCGTGCTCGGTCGTCAGGGCATCGTACGCCGTCTAGGACTCAGAATTACTGCTGACGAACAGATAAAACTCAATAACAGTATCCGCGCGCTCCAAGACGCCATCAACTCCGTCAAAGAGTAGGGTATTGACAAAACACGAAAAGTGTGCTATATTAGAATCATATACATTACTTCAAAGATGGCCACTCGCGAGTAGGGTGGCTATTTTTGTGGTTTTATTATATAGTTAGGCAATGGAATTATTTATATATATTGTGGGCTCGCTCATTTTGGCCGAGACCACGGCGTTGACTATTCGTGGGTTTAGTCAGAAGCATTTGCCGGCGAAAAACGCCCGCCGCAAAGTATTTATCGATACATCAACTTTAATGGATGGTCGCATTTTGTCGGTCGCGAAGGCTGGCTTCCTCGGCGACGAATTACTCATCCCGCGCTCGGTTATTCGCGAGATGCAGCTTCTCGCCGATGGCTCGGATAGCGAAAAGCGCGCCAGGGCTCGTTTTGGCCTCGATGTCGCAAATGAACTCGAGCGCGTCGAGCTTGCTACGGTCGAAATCTTCCAGGACGACGGCGACCGCGTGAAAGTCGACGAGCGTCTGTTGGAGCTCGCCAAGGAGCACCACGGCATCATTTTGACTAACGATTACAATCTCGCAAAGGTTGCTGCGACCGAGAAAATTGACGCGATAAACATCAACGATCTCGCCCAAGGTCTCCGTAGCGAGTACCTGCCGGGCGACAAGCTCAGCGTGCAGATTGTTTCGACTGGCGCAAACCCACATCAGGGCGTGGCATATCTCCCAGACGGCACAATGGTCGTCGTCGACAACGCCGAGAAGTTTGCTGGTGGCAAGCAGAAGGTCGAAATCGAATTCGTCCGTTACCTCCAGACTGCCGCTGGTAAGATGATGTTCGCGAAGCTTGTAGAGACGCAGAAACCGCGTGCTAAGCGTCCGGAAAACCGCGGTCGCAGCCGCCAAGCACCGCATCGCAATAGCCACAAATAAAATAGCCCCCCGCGAAGGGGGCTATTTTTATTGACTTTTGTTATTGTTGTCTTCTGGCGTCGTCGTCGACTGTTGTTTGTTGGTGTCGTCACTCGACGTGTCTTTTGGTGTTTCCTTTTTTGGCGGCGTGAACGTCTTGCTTGCAGTAGCAGTATAACCTAGCGAATCTTTGAGCGAGACTGATACGCTCGTCACGTCTTCGCTCGCCGTATAATGGACGGTGCCAGAAGATACAATATCGCCTTCGCGTGCCGCTTTTCCGTTCACGGAAATAACATAGCGCGTTGTGCGACCATCGATGTGGTTAATCGATACGGCAACTTCGTTGCCATTATTGACACTAATATTTCCTACGCTCGGCTTTGCGTCACTACAACTATGGACATCATCCTCGGCTTCCGTATCATAGCCTTCGGCGGTGAGCACTTCCTTCTGAGTCATTGGGTCGATGATCTTCGAAACCTCAACCTCTACACGGGTGCTATCTGGAGTACAATCGGTTGCAAGCTTCTTAGAAATGCTATCGAAGGTCATATTCTCGGTTGAAATACCAGAAGACTTCGATTTGTTATACCAACTTGGCCAAATATCTGCATGGCCATTGACGCTCATGTGCTGCATGCCAGCCGGTTCATTGACTTTGTCGCCAGACTTCCATCTGCCGTCTGCGCCATAAACTTCTTCATGGACACGATCAATATAACTAGCACTAATCTTGAAGCAAATGTTGTGAGTATCGCTAGTAAGAACACGACCGTCGTGGTTGCCGTTCCAAATTGCAGTAGCGAGTACTGGGGAGTAGGTCATAATCCAAGAGTCCTTAGCAGAACCGGCACCGTTTTCTGTCGTACCAGTCTTAGCTGCAAACCAAGTCTTGCTACTGTAGAAACCAGCTGCGCGAGCAAGGCTACCGAAGACGCCTGCACGAGCATTTATGTCAGAAAGGATGCTGGTCGTCATATATGCAACTTGCTCGTCAACGACGCGCGTACCTTCGTTATCGGACCAGGATTCAATAATATCGCCAGAAGCGTTCTTGACCTCGAGAGTATAAACGAGATCCTTATAGACACCACCACGAGCGAGCGAGGCATAAGCGTTAGCGTGCTCGACTGGGCGGACACCACAACCACCACCGATTGCCATCGAAAGACCTGCGGTCTCGCCATTAGCGCAGTAGGATTGGTCTCCAAGCTTATGTGCGATTTCTAGGCTATTGTCGATACCGTTAATATATAGAGCTTTGACAGCACCGATGTTTAGCGAGCCAGCGAGTGACTGGCGAATTGTAATGTTGCCATAGAATTTACCAGAAGCGTTGCGGATGCGACACTTGCCAGAAGACCCTCTACAATAAATCGCATCGATATTCTCGTCTTTAAGTACGGTGCCTGGGGCAAAGTTCATACCTTCGCGCTGCATAAATAGTGGCGTGTAGTCGAGAATTGGCTTAATCGAAGACGCTGGCTCAAGCAGGGAAGTCGAGGCGTTAACCTGGCCATAACCTGGCGCGTTCCAGTCAGAGCTACCAACCATCGCAATAACTTGGCTCGTTTCAACATCAACGGAAACGAGTGTTGCGTTATCAGAATGGTTCTGGTAGAACAATGCAGCGCCGTCGCGAATTGCCTGTTCGGCAATGTTTTGTGCGCGTAGATCGAGTGAAGTTTTGATCGTGAAACCGCCTTCACGCATTGTCTTGATACCATACTTAGCTTCAAGCTGAGACTTAACTTCAAGCACGAACCAAGGCGCCTTCATGTCGGCGTACTGGTCGGCCTCTGGCAAAATCTTTGCAATGATATCGATTTCCTTTGCGGCATCAGCTTCTTCCTGAGAAATATAGCCCATTTCGACCATGTTTTTGAGTACTTTATGCTGACGGCTAATCAAACGCTTATGGCCAGCGGTGTTGTATGGGTTGAGCACAGCTGGGTTGTTTGGAACCGCTGCGAGCAAAGCTGACTCAGCAAGATCGAGATCCTTGGCGCTCTTGCCAAAGTAGGTACGCGCTGCAGATTCGATACCGTTACGACGACCACCATATGGTGACTCGTTGAGATATAGTGTAATGATTTGTTCCTTGTCGTACATCTTCTCGACTTCGATTGCGAGAATTGCCTCCTTAATCTTACGCGGAATACCGCCGAGACCACGGTCCTGGGCTTCATCGGCGAAGTAAACCTGCTTGATGAGCTGCTGAGTCAAAGTTGAACCACCCTGAACAGCGCCACCGGTCAATGTTACGAACGCAGCACGAATAAGTGCGCCAAAGTCGACGCCCATGTGGCTATAAAAGTTTTTATCCTCGATTGCTACTGTTGCCTGGCGCATGTAGGTCGAGATATCGCTACCATCGACAACGAGACGATAGTCGCCGCTACCTTTATCCTCCCAAAGCACTTCACCGTTGCGGTCAAGATAGGTGTTAACGGTGTTCTGGACGCGGTTTGCAAGCTCTTCCGGATCAATTGCGTCGAGATCTTTCTTGTAGTAAAGGAATAGACCGCCAATCGCAATGATGACGATGAGGACGAAGGCTACAAAAATTTTAAGCAGACGAATTTGATTATCGCGCGAGAACCACCACTTGAAGAAGCGGTCCGGACGGAGCCTTGCGAAAAAGCGCAAAAAAGGATTCTTTGGAAGCTCGGCGAGCTCCTCGGCCTTTTTGCGTGCACGTTGGTCAGCCTTAACGCGACGCTTGTAAGCTAAATTAGAATATAATTTCAAGCCACGGCTACGAACATTCTTCTGAGGTTGTTTCTGGGCCTCTTTATCGGCCTTCTTCTCAGTTTTCTTTTTCGTTATGGCTTTCTTAATACTCGCAGTTTTCTTTGCCATTACCTCATTATACACCACA
>Ga0310690_10001975_pt1 | contig 34927 bp, 56 predicted proteins | sample AusTroGonzalo_MG_2_FD_207661 | JGI IMG/M metagenome (GOLD analysis project Ga0310690, IMG submission 207661) | Bovine rumen microbial communities from tropical cattle in Woodstock, Queensland, Australia - Gonzalo_04 (v2) (version 2) | ecosystem: Host-associated > Mammals > Digestive system >...
CACTTTTTCCAAGTACAATTCAGACAATGGAACCGTTTTGAACCTAAATGGCGTGATAACATCACCTTCCATCATCATCAAACACGCCGTTCCTACTGCCAAATCATAAAAAGATTCAGCAACTTCTACATCAAAGTTAGAATTACGGATAGCCGAGAAGAAAATATTAGTAATATCATCCAAAACAGGTTGCAATTTGTCTTGATGCTCTTGCAAAGACGTACCAACTTTTAATCTTAACCAGTTTTTCTGAGCTGGTACCAAGCTAGATTGTAGTTTTGACACAAATTTATTCAAAGAATCCAATGGTGTAGAGTCAAAAACGACATCTTGACCATCATTATTCTGTCCATCTGTCGTATTGCTCTTAAAATTCTTGGACCTTTGAGGCATAAATTGTTCATAGGCAGAAGAATACAAGTTTTCCCAGTTCTGCCGATAAGCAACGCTTTTATCAAACCGTTTAATAATGTCTTCTGCCTTCATTTCTTACTCCTAGCCTAATGTATCGCTACCGCTTCCAATTAAAGAAGCCAAACCACTTGTTTGCTGACCTCTTGCAGCAAGGCTTGCCATCTTATTTTTCTTTCTTTCTTCTGTGGCTTCCGCTTCACGCTTTTGTTCTAACACTGCTTCACGTTGTGCAGCCTTTTCTGCTTCCTCTTTTCTTGCTTTTTTGTTCTCATCGTATGCTTCTTTTGCTGTTAAAGCTAAAGATGCTCCACCTGTTACTGGAGCAGCAATAGCACCAGCGATTGCCTTTGGATTTGTTGCTACTTTTTTTGCTTTACCACCCATAGCTTTCTCCTATCCTAATGTTCTATTACGACCAAGTAATTGTGCAAAGTTACCAATTTGACGATTTTCATCAAACTGACCACTTGCCAACTTCTTCTTTTGAGCTTGAACTAATTCTTTGAACGAACCCCAGCCTGTTCCAACATAAGAATCGGAACCACCACCGCCTAATTCAACAGCTTGTTCTTGGAATTGTTCCTTTGCAATTGCTTCTTGACGTTCATTCTCCAAACGTTTGCGTTCGCGAGCCTGTTGCTGAATAGTTTTTGTTAGCCTATTTAACGGCTTTCTCATACCAACATCGCCAATCATAACATCCTCCTAACCTAAAGAACCAATTTCAGAAGTTTCTACAAGAGATTTAATCCCCCGTTGCTGTTTGTTGCGGAACTTGCGGGATTGCTCTTGTGCGATTTCTTCAGCTTCTGCTTGGGCTGCTTTTTGTTCTTTTTCCATTTGTTTTTGTTGTTCAGCGGCAGCTGCTTCCGCTTTCTTTGCGGCTTGCTGTCCTGTAATTTGTCTTGTGTATCCACCCATTGTCGTGCACCTTTCTTCAATAGATACTTGTATAATTGCCACGGAGTTTGTGCTTTTGTTCTTAGGCTCCCTACTGTCTTGCAGAAGTTCACGCAAGTTGGTGCCCAATACCAAATTCCAAACTTCTTTGGGGTTGGTTTATTACCTTCCATTATCAGTATAGAACAATTATTTAACTTTGTAAAGTAAAAAAAATCATCCTTTAACAAAAGGTTAGGAAAGAACCCTTGAAAGCTGTCTTCCATAACAAAGAACACATCTCCCCAGCGTACTGCCACAAAAACGTGTCTAAAGCCTTCCTTAAACATCTTAAGCCAACTTCTCTTGCCATTACAAAAACAATAATAGTATTCCATTAAAACACCTTCCAATTGTTTTTCATCATATAGGTTTTAAGTGGTTTGCTATTCTGACCACGGACTATTTTATACTCGCCGCCGCCCATCATCATATACTGCAAAGCATCGTGTGGGTGTGAGTACTGGTTCTTATCTGGTTCCATAGCCAGCTTTGCTTCCCCAGAATAAGATACTACTTTATATTTATAGCCGCCATTAAATCCTTTTCTAAGCACATTACAGGACTTGTCAAGATTAAACGCTGGCTTCCCATCCACCAAACGCTTTAATGGCTCCCTTACGCTTTCTAATCGTGGCACAATATTATTTGTTGGTGCTGGACGAGCTAGTAATCCCTCTGACCTTAAAATCTGAAACGATGTATCAGCATCACTATCTTTTCTAAATGCACCAGATGGGTCACCAAAGATATAAACATCATTCTTTGGGCAAAACTCTAGGATAGTTGCCTTTAGCAACTTTGCAAACTGCCTTACTGACATATCGTCAGTAATCAATTCTTTTAGCACATTCCACGACAAACGCTTGTCCCTTTGCCCAAACACGGCACACGGGGTTAGACCAAAGTCAAGCCCGATATACACTGGTAAGTATGGGTTAATGGGTATATTCTCTTTGACGTGCAAGTTATCATTCCACTCGTGTACATAAACAGGTTGACCATCTTGTATAAAGCCATAATGTCCGTGGACATACACATTAATCCACTCTTTATCTTTACCAGATGCAATACGTTCATAATATCCCCTTGGCAAGTTCTCAATGTTCTCAGCATCAGGTGACAAGCCACTTGGTTGTTGCCAAAACTCCCATCGCATATTTTCTGGGAATTGTTCTTTCGGCACCAATACTCCAAACTCATTTCTTGTCCATTCATCTTCCTCGGCACACTTATACCACCAATGCGTATCATCTGGAGGGTTGGTGTCCATAATCACACCATACCAACTTGGGAACTTCTCAGCTGGCACGTCATCAGGTTTATCTTTTTTACTTGGATAACGTCCAACACGCATCGTTCCTGCATCAATAATTTCTTTTAAGATTTCCCTGGCTTCGTTATACCAAATCCCAGTACATTCCAAAGACAACAACTTTTTAACATCTTCTGGTCTATCCAAAGCTAAAAAGATAACTTCTAGCTCTACATCATTAAATTTTATCTGGTGGTTAATCGGTGGTTTCAGGTTCATCTTGCCAAATACGTGTTCAGGGAACCAAGCTAACCAAGTTTTAATTGTAGTTGTTTCCAACTGAGGCGTTGTGTTACGGACAACTAGCCATCTTGACCGTCTAATTCCGTCCTTACAGGGTGTTGCCGTAATAGCTTTATTAAATATTTCCATACAGCACATCACAGATTTACCAGAATTATGATGTATTCCGCCATCTTCTGTTACATAGTTGTTTGTTTCTGCCACCTGCATATCATAAAAAATTTCCTTGACATCTAATTTTGTTACTGATATAATAGACCCGTTGGTAAAGGAGCAACTGAAAAATGAATCAAAACACGGAAAATATAATTTTTTACTCTGACGGCACTCGTTCGTCTGTCGAAATTGCGAAACTTGTTGGGCTTTCTGCTCGTTATGTTCGGAAGGTGCAGCTTCGTCACAATTTGCCACGCCTTCACGAAGGTGGTCGTCTTGGCAAACACAATCATCAATTTGTTTCTGGTCGAAGAATTGGTCGTGATGGCTATGTGCTTGTGACTGTTCCTGCAGAACATCCTTACGGGAAGCGTTATGGGCATCATCTTGTAAAGGTGTACCCAGAGCATCGTCTTGTAATGGAGAAGAAACTTGGACGTTATCTTCTGCCAACAGAAGTTGTTGACCATATTGACGGGCTAACTCTGCATAATGCACCAGAGAATCTACGTCTTTTCTCGTCAAACTCTGAACATCTAAAGAAAACCATTTCTGGAAAGAAGATTCGTTGGTCTGAGCGTGGTTACAAGAACATAGGCACACGTTCTGACCTGGGGAAAGAGTATCAACCCGTTGATACTTATTCCGCTCGGTTAAAATCAGGTGATGTCCGCTTGCGACAAATTCTCCTTGCGTTGTTAAAACTCGGTAAAGATAGTCCCTACCTTTTGGGAACGAGCCACCACTTAAAGAAAGCTGGAATTGACCCTTCTTCTCGTTCCACGATAGAACACGCACTGGCCGAGTCAATTCTGAAATGGGGATAGCCCCTTTTTCGGTTAATACTTTTACGTCTCCTCGTAAGCACCCCACAGGACCCATTACTCCACGGACAAATGCTTTGCTTGCGTGGAATAATTTTCCAATCTTAGAGGCATTATAATCTAACGAGTACCCATTATTTGGTGTCGCCATTATTTTCTTCCTTCATCAATTCATCACAAGGCACATACTTAAACTCTTTTTCAACAAATACTGGTATAAAATCCTTAAGGTCACAAACTTTAAGTTTAATAATTTTACCTTTCTTCTTTTTATTCTGCCTCGCCATTATCTACCTCATAGTGTCTTTGATAGAAATCACCATCTACTAATTTATATTTAACACCATCTTGTTCCCAAATCTCTGGTACTGTTAATCTTCTGGGGATATTTAATAAATATGGAGGTATCCAATTCAATGCCTTGTACATTGTTAGACGAGCATCTCTTGTATCTACATACCAGTTTTTTGCATTTATATCACTCAGCATTACCATCTATTATTACTCCTTTTTCTGTGTCTTTCAAATTCAAATTGATAACGACATTCGGTGTTTGCTTATTCTCTTTTCCAAACAAACCAGCAGCTCTCAGATAGTCGCCACTGAATCTAGACAATGCGTTGGCAAACTTTGCTTTCGTTTCGGCATCGGACGTATCATAGTCCCTTTCAATTTTTTCCATTAAATTCAAATGCTTAGCAGCCGCTTGCTCTTGAGTAAGACGTAGTGCTTTGAACCTAGCATCATAAATTGCTTTACATTCAACTTTAATTTGCTCAACAGAAAGGAATCTGTTAGCGGCTTGCTCGGGGTCTTTATAGCCAAGTTCCTTACAAGCACGCACAGGATTCAAATCCTTAGCGAACTCCTCTAAAAATTTTAGCTCTTTAGGGTTAAAAAGATATAAATCACCGACAAAATCCACACCATTTTCAACGGTACTGCCTATTTCATAGACAACTTGGACTTCATTCTTTAGATTTTCTACCACGTCCTTTTGTTTTTTTACCATCTAGTTCTTCCTTTGGTTGTTCTGTTTCCAGAGCCGCAGGCGCGACCTCAGTATTTTTTTCTTCTTCGGGTTTTTCTTCAGGAATTTCTTCCTTTTTTTCTTCTTTTACAGGTTCTTTTTCCTTGACTTTTTCTTCTTTTTGTGGTTCAGGCTTATGAGCACCAACAGCATCACGGAACATTTGCTCCACAGTGACACCATTTTCATTTTTTAACCCACGATAGACAAAAATTCTACCACTATGTACTTCTTTAATGGAAATAAACTCACCTGTTTCTTGTATCCAATCAACATAAAAATCCAAACCTAAGAGGTTGATACGCTTAAACATACGTGTAATCATAATAAAATCTCCTTTTTAAGTTGACTACCCGTGAACTAGCTGTCTAGTTCCCCAATGGGGGTGTACAACACGGGCAGTTAAGTATATTTTATTAAACTTATTCTTAAATGTCAAGCTATATTCTATCAATAGTCTTTCCATCGTCATTCATAACGAAGATTGGACCAGATGTAATATAGGTTTTATCATCAACTTCAACGACAGAAAGCTTTTTGTTGCAAGCACACACTGGTTCTTCTTTTGAAGAATTGCAACTTGTTCTCCATTCGTTTTTATAATATTCTTCTGTTTCAGATAATACAGGGCATAGTAATTCGTATGGCGTATTTCGAAACATTTCTGCAACAGTGCCGTGTAAAGTAATAAGAACGTTTTTGTCATTATATGCTGTTTGAGCAACCGATGTAAATGAATCACCTAGAGCTTCTATCAGTTTTCCATCTTCTTCCCCTACAGGCAAAGACATTTCCTCAATATATGCACACATAATTGGATATAAGTCAGAATGAATAAGTCTGCTTGTTTTATCTAGTGTAACATTGTCTGATTGAAGTAATAAGTATTTTTGGCTATCGCCACAAAAAATTTTAATAAACATTTTATTTCCTTTCTGTCTATATGTTTATCTATCTTTCTATTTTTTTTGTTTTTTGTCTTGACAGGGTAGCTAAAAGGTGCTACCCTATCATTAACACCAAACGACTACTATTGTAAGTTGATTTTGTGAGAATGTCAAGTACATTTTGAAAATGTGGGAAACGGTAGTACCACTTCTTACCCCAGTTTGGTGCATCACAAAGAATCCTGATGAGTGTCTAAGTATGCTCATCTTTGCTAGGTAGATAGTATTGCTTAGCAAAGAAGTGGGGACCTCCCCGACCGCCAGAACTCTACTTCAGAGTTATTTCCAGTACAGATAAACATTACAGGCTGACCAGATGCTGTATCTAAAAGATACTATGTACTATACTATTATATCCCTTTTTTATACCAAATATCCTCCAAGGGATTTCTATACCCAAAAACAGCTCGTCTGTTTGCAGGGCTTGACATTCAATCTTACTTGCTATACAATACTGCTTGAAAGGCGCCGTCACGAACAGCATTTTCTAGAAGGAATAGATAACGCTAATGAAGGGGGCGCATTTCGGGGGGTGGGTTGAAAGAAAAACCGCCCCGAATAAATAAAAAAAAGACTATAAAAAACTAATAAAAACTACAATGGTTTAATTTTTTACTATATAAGGAACAGAAAGACAGAAAAAAAACAGATAGCGAAACAAGAAAAAACTAATCCAGAGAAAAAAAAGAAAATGGAAAACAAAAAGCAATCACACCACCGTCAGAACTATCTAATAGATTTTTGTATTGCTAGCCAGACAAGAAAAAGGGCGCTTGTGAATGCCATAGATACAAAAAACGCCTTGCGGATTGGATTGGCTAGATTGTGCAGGGCTTACCCATTGGAGAATATAACGCGCGCGCGTGTGGCGGGTGTTTATGAGAACGGGAAAAAACGAATCGGAAAACGAATCGGTGTGAATATGGACTTTGACCAATAATGGCGGGGCTTCTAGCCATTTTGGAAAATATAGTTTTTTCAAAAGTGGAAAAAATGGGCTTTTTTGAGTGTTAAAAAGTTAAAAAAAGGTTAATCAGGGCAAAAAAAGTTTGATTCAGTGGTCGGTTATATTATTATTTTATAATAATATAAAATTTTTTTCATTTTGGGGATTGACATATTTACTTTTTTCGGGTATAATGAGAACCAGCAAGACGGGAAAAGCCCACTTGCTAGAGAAAGTTAAAAAAACAATATAACGAAAGGAAACAAAATGACAATACACACAACAAGAAAAGAACTTGCGCGGAATTATGGCACAAACGGGCTTGCGGTTGGCTACTGCGATGCATACGCGCTTTTGAAATATACAAACAAAATTGCTTGCACAAGTGGTGTCTATGGGTGGAATTTTGACGCATACGACATTGACGGCGTTTTAATCTGCACGGGCTACCGCGGTATGATTGGAAAACAGCCCAAACACTTGGCAAAGTATGAAAAGAAAGCGCGCGCGATTGTTGATAATTGGGACTTGAAATGGGAACAAAAAGAGAAGAAAGTCGCAAAACTTTTGCGCGCTTGGATTAAAAAAGAATATCAAAAAACAAAATAGGAAAGGGGGATAAAATGAAAACTACAATTTTTTGGATTTTTTGCTTTTTTGGGTTGCTTTTTGTGTTTAGTTATTTTTCAAAGCAAATAAGCGATGCACAATATGAACAATGCGTAAGTGCTGGGATTCATAAAAATGAACAGTGCAGGCACTGGGCGTATGATGAGTAAAGGAAAGGGGGCGACCTTGCCCCCGCACCTTTCAAGGGTTTGATTCGTTGAACCTTTGAACGGTGGAAAACTACCGAACCGACCACGGGCGGAACCCGTGAAAAGACTGTAAAAGAAAGGAAAACAAAATGATAAATGATGAAATCGTGGAACAAATAACAGCCCGCCATTTTAAGCGGTTGGAAAGTAAATTGCTAGAATTAAACTTGCCACAATTGGCTTATATTGCCATTAGTAAAGAGTTTAGATTCTTGGAGCAGGACTTAAAGAAGGGACTTGCTTATCAGGGGAAAGACCTTGACGATTTTTTGAAACAATAAACAAATGAAGGGGGCAAAAATGTATATCATTTTGAGAAAAGGGCAGCCGTTATGCTGGGAGAAGTTTCCAACAATCTATGATGCAAAATTGTGGTGCTTGCATAATGGCTTTGCTTATTATAAAACAATAAATAAACTAGGCGACAAGATTGTTTTGCTATATCCTAGCATAATAATTGAAAAAATCGCTTGACAAAGGAGTAAAAATGAGTAAACATATTATTGTTGAAAGGACAAAGGACAATGACATATCAAGAATTATTTAATCAAACACTATCAAAAATGAGGTATGCTACCAGTGGAGCACTGGTTGACAACGAACCTTTAATGCGTGCTTTGGTAAAGATTATGTATGACTTTTCCGATGACTTAAAACGGAACAAAATTATTATTGAAAGGACAAATGACAATGGAATGGACAAAAATACCAACAACTTTAATAACTAAACGCTTTACCGATTATGAATTGGCAAGCATTGTGAAGTTTCAACTTGTTTGGGCTATAAATGAAGAACAGCCAGACAAACAAACCTGCCTCAGGTATATGACAAGCAAGCAGTATGAAACGGCTATGACATACCTTGACAGCGTGTCGGCAACGGTCGGTGACGAGGTGTCATCTGTAATAAAGAAACGTAATGCAGAAAAAATAAGATATAATAAAAACAAGGACTTATCAAAAATTCTGCAAGCAGACAGCAAGCAGACTGCTGACAGTCTGTCGGAGCAGATAAGATTAGATAAGATAAGAGAAGATAATATACCCCCCGTATCTAAAGATACTGCCCCCCAAAGGGTGACACGATTTCAAAAACCAACTTTGGAAGAGGTCAAAGCATACTGCCAAGAAAGAAATAACTTTGTTGATGCAGAAAAGTGGTTTGATTATTATACAGCAAACGGGTGGAAAGTTGGAAAGAACTCAATGAAGGACTGGAAAGCAACAATAAGAACGTGGGAAAGAAACAATCCCGTGGTAGTGGGTGGGACAAAAACACTCACCAAAGCACAAGAAATTGAAGAACACAATCTAAAACACATCAAAGAATTGTTTGAAAGGAGAGCATAATGAACAGAACCAAGTTTGACGAAAGCATAACGGCTTTGCTTTATTTCAAAAACGTTCCAGTAAGTGAAACACACACAAGTTTTCTTTTCAATATGATGAAAGATGACTTTACTGATGATGAATTTCAAGAAATGTGTATGGACATCTGCAAATCCGAGGAATTGTATAACAAATACCCAGACCCAAAGTTGTTCTATGATAGAAAAAAAACGGCAAAAGAAACAATCTTGATTGAAGAAGGTTCTTTTTATCTTGATGATACTATGCCACAATATAGGGCAGTTATTGCAGACCTTGACCAAGATACAAGGGACAGGATTTGCAACGGCGTGTGGAAGTGGCTCATTGATAACAAGCGTGGCGAGTTGGTAAGCGAGCAATTTATCATTGAACGCTTGAAACAATTCCGACCGACACCGACAGAAGATGAGCCAATGACTTTAACCGAAATTAAAAAACTAATTACAGACCATAAGGGGGAATAAATGAAAGCAGGAACGAAAGTTGTATTTATTAAAAACAACAAACTAAAAGAAGGAGTTATTCTTCGGAACGAAAAAAACATAGTAGTAGTTAAATCAAAAAACTGGCAATATATGGTAATTTACCGTCTTCTGCCATCACAAATAGCAAAAAAGGAGGAAAAATGATTGAGTTTATTCTACACTGCGAACCACCAAAACACACCGCACAAGGTAGCAGTATGATTCTGAAAAGCAAAAAGACTGGAAAATTCTTTATTGGAAAGAAATCCAATTCAAAGGCGACACAAACAAAGCAGGAGTTGTTGGCTCTGTTATATCAGCACGCCCCCCAAACGCCCCTGCAAGGTGCCTTAAAACTTGAAATACGATGGGTTTATTCGTGGAGGAAATCCGAAACAAAGAAAAATCGTGCAAAAGGGGAGATGTGGTGCCAAACAAAAAGCGACTGCGACAACCTGTGCAAAATGTTTAATGACTGCTTGACAAGATTGGCTTTCTGGAACGATGATGCCCAAGTTGCATCGCTGCACTTTGAAAAACTTTACGCCGACAACCCAAGAATTGAAGTAAAAATTACAGAACTTAGTTAATAAATGGTTAAGAAAGTAGAAAAAAGATAAAAAAATGAAAAATTATTATTTTTTTTCTTGACATATAGCGAAAAAAGGTGTATAGTGATTATGTTAAAGACGAAAGATTGTATGGGTGCGAGGAAATCTAAATCCCACTCCGTAGTTGGAAACCGAGTAGCTTCCCGTAAGGAAGTGTCTGGCGGACAAGCCCGTGAAAAAGTCAAAGAACAAAAAGTAAAACAAATTAACAAAGGAGAAAGTAAAATGAGTATATTTGAAGAAATGAATAAATTAAATGACCACTTTTTTAATGAAAGTGATAAAATTATTGATAAGTATAAATATTCCAAAGAAGAAAAAGACGAATTGCAAAGAGATGTAGAACAAGAAAAAATCTTGGAAGCAAAAGATATTAAAGAAGAACAAGACCTCTCTATGTTCAAATCTCACTGGGTTGGTGGTCAAAGAGTTATTGACTTAACCAGCGTTGATGAAGATTACAGAGAATACGAATCATTTGACCGCGGGCAAGACATTGAACGCCAACAAATCTATGGCGATAAGGCTTGGAGCACAAAGTTTTAATTGTTTAGCAAAGGAGTATATAAAATGGAAAAGATTAGAAAATTAAAAGCAAGTGAAATTGAGGTAAAGGTTAAACAAGTAGGAGCCAAAGGAGCCGTCTTGTTGCTTTACAAAACAGCTCGTGTTGATATGGCTATCTTGGATGAAACCTATGGTGCTATGAACTGGCAATCCGATTACAAAGTTGTAAAGGACAACCTGTATTGTGGCATTGGTGTTCGCAATAAGGACACAGAAAACTTTGTGTGGAAATGGGACTGTGGCATTGAGAGCCGTGAAGATGATGAAGGCAACCAAAAGAAAGGCGAAGCATCAGATGCTTTCAAACGTGCAGGATTTAAGTGGGGTATTGGTGTTGAACTCTACACCGCACCATTTACCTTTGCCAAAGTTGAAACAGAAGAAAAAAATGGCAAGTATTACCTGAAAGATAAATTCCAAAAATTCTTTGTGCAAGGTATTTGGTATGACAAAGATGAAATTGGAGCCCTTGTTATCGTTGACCAAAACGGAAGCATCGTGTTTCAATGGAAGAAAGCAGGATTTACACCAACAAAAGAAAACAAAGGAGAATAACAATGACAGAAGAAAAACAACAACCTATTATTAAAAACTGGAATAACGGTTCTACCGTGTCCGTGTGGGAAAACAAGAAAGGCGAAGGAGATGTGTATTACAGCGTGTCCATCCTACACAAATACAAGAAAGGAGAAGAAGTTGTAAAAGAAACGTTACACATTTTCCCTGATGACTTGCTGATGCTGGCAGAGTTGTGCCGTGTAACTTACAATGATTTGTGGGCTTACAGATACAAGAAAGACCCAGCAAAGAAAGATGAAATGAAACCAGAGGACGAAATCCCTTGGTAACTAGGAGCTTTGGTGTAGGCTAGGGCATCTCCCTACACCATTCCTCCCCCCTTAACCAGTAAGATGCCCACCATAACAAAGGAGGTAATTATGACACAAAAAGAATTAGTAAAAGAATACTTAGAAAGATATGGGAGCATTACAACTTGGCAAGCATATAAGGATTTAGCAATTATGGACTTACAAGGTGTGATTCGTGACTTAATAAATAAGGGTATGGACATACAAAAAAGGACTTTATACAGACGAAACAGGTTTGGAAAGAGAATTAAATACAAAAAGTATTTTATTAAAAATGAAAGTTTTTTTAGAAGATTAACTTCTGCTATATTTAATTGAAAGGAAACAAATGACAGAATTAAACGCACTAATTAAGAAAAGAAAACAACTTGGTATGACGAGAGCTCTTTTGAAACGCCTAACTGGCTACTCAAAAGAGTGGCTCGTTCAAGTGGAGAACGCAGGCGAACGTAGAGTTAGCCCTGAGTTTATTGAAAAGTATCGTAACGCTGTAGAACGTTATGAGAGAATGTTAAAAGGAGAATAAAATGATTAGCACATGGGATGGAGGTATTACTGTTGACTACTCATACTACGATTCAGAATATGATGAGAATTATTCAGACTCAAAAGTTATAACAGCAAACAGAACACCCGACCAAATGCTGCAGATTATGGAGGCATTAAGATGATGAATTTAAAAGAATTATATGTTGATGCTGACAATAATACACCACTAGAGGAGCTTGTGGATGGATTAAAAGCAATTCAAGAAAAGTTTCCAATTCCATTGAGATTGTGTGCTTATGTAGAAATAGTTGTTGAACCAATACCAAAATGGGAACAAAAGGAGGCAGACAATGACTGAAACATTTACTGAAATTGATTTTTTTTGTGTGCTTGTATTTTCAATTATTGTTTGGTTAATAGGTTTTGGAATGGGGAGGATGAGTAATGACTAAACAGATAACGATTTATGATTTATTACCACTATTGAAAAAGGGTTGGGTGGCTTATGATGATTCTGGTTGGGCTTGGTTTAGCGAAAGACCAGTTTTTGTGTCAGACGAGGATGAAGACAGATGGTATATTGGTGTTGATGGCGGACACGCCTGCAATTTGTCAGCAGAGGGTTGTCCATTTAATATAAAGCCATTTGATAAAGCGTGGCGTGATTCACTAATCAATGTTGAACATAAGGAGGAAGAATGAAATTGATACGGTGGGATTATGTATTAGCTGGTATGATTGGTGCTTTTATTGCGTTATGGTTGAAAGGGTGTTTATAGACATAAGGAGGAAGAATGAGCTTTTATGATGGGAAAATTGAACCACTTGCAACACCAACAAAGACACTACCTAAACAATATAGTCCAACAAGAGAGGAGATATTGAAGGTACTTGGTGCTGTTTCAGAAATAGAATACAATAAAATGTGTCGTGGTTTGGATGAAAAGAAAAAAGACATAAACGAGTTGGTGCAAAAAATACACATACTCAATGAACAGAACACGAAAAATTATAATGAACTTTGTGAAGAAATCAAGAAAAGTAATCGTCTTGAAAAGCAACTCGCCATAGCCACAAAGGCGTTGAAAGATATTCAGAAACATACAAAAGAACTTTCCTTGCCATCATATACTGGAATGGTTTGCGATAAGGCATTAAAAGAAATTGAGGAGGTAAAATAATATGGGATTAGATTTCAGAAACAGTGACGCACATTGGGGGTATGCTGGTTTTTATTATTTTCGGAAACATCTTGCAAAATTAGATGGTTATGATTTGGACGAATTATATGAGTTTTATGATAAGGGATATATGCCTAGAACACCAATGTTACCTTTTTATTTACATCCAGATAATCAAGGAAAAATGGATTGGTGGGTTCTTAAAGCTATTTTTCCAAGGTTTTGTGAACTTATGAAAAAAATGTTAAAGGACACAGATGCCTGTGATTGTGATAAAGATAATGGAATGAAGCTATTAAAAACGATAGCAGAGTGTATTAAAAACAAGAAACCATTGATATTTGAATAGGAGGTAAAATGAAAAAGGCAGACACAACAAGAAAGTATGTCACAACAAAGAAGTATAACAAGTTGGTTGACGAGATAGAACGCTTGCAGGAACAACTTACCGAAGCTAATGAGGTTATTGAAAGCCTTAGGACATACGATTTTACAGTAGATGATGAAAATGCAGAATATTATCAAGTGAAATGGAATGTTGAAGCGAAACGATTTTATAAAAACAGAAAGTGGGGTGTGAAATAATCATCTGTCAATTCTGCCCATTAGTTTTGCACCACATTTGGCAGTGGCACGTTCCGTTTTTCTCAATATCAGACTTGCACAACGGACTTATGCAATATCTGTCCTTATTCTCCCTGTCGCAAGGGCAACCTATCGTTAAACCAAACCGTTCCTTTGCCTTGACTATCTTTTCAAAGAACTCTGTCGGCTCTAATCCATTACTTTTCCCAAGCCTTAACAACTTTTCTTTTATACTATCTTGTTCTTCCCACATCTTTCACACCATCCATAATAAAGCCCAGTCTTGTATCCTCTTCTCCAATTCTTGTATTTATGCCCAAGCAAAAAACAAAGTAGTTTTCTCATTGTTTCTCCTCATCTTGAAACCCTACCCATCATTCCTGCTACCATCATCTGCCACTTCTCGCAACGCTTTTTAAACTCAGGGTCTTTGCTGAACTTTGCCCATTTGCCATATTTAACAAACTGACGAGCCAAGTGCATTTGGCAACAGGTATTGTCAAGACCTTTTTCCCTAGCTCTTGCTTCTGCCTCTGGAAAGTTTGGTAGAACAGGCTGTTCCATTTTCACCTACTTTTTGCTGTTAGCTAGTTGACGCAACTGTTCAATGATTTGGTCGGCTTCTCCACGAAGATTTTCCATCTGCTCGTTGATTAAACGCAAGTGTTCTTCCTTTTCTTCAATCACTTCCTCTAATGGGCGTACGATTGTTTCAACCACTTCATTATTTTCGTTTAGTTCCATCTTTTTCTCCTTTCATTAAAAACTTGTTAATGCACACTTTTTCCAAGTGTCTGTTGCTACACACACATATATTGCATCGGAGCAAATTCGTATTTCTCCAGTTGTTCCTGTATCTGTTGAACTAGATGGGGCTGTGTTTAATGCCTTGACTCTTAATGATTGAACACGCACATCAGCATTTAAATATAGCCACTGATTTTGTGCATTTGACGCAATATACATCTGACCGTAAATAATAGAGCTGTCTGCCACAGCGTCAGGACCTGATTTACTATAAGCATCTATAACAAGACGACCCGATGGGTTTTGGAACACACGACCAGCATCACAACCTAAAAATACATTATATGAACCACCCTGCAAACTATTCCCTGCGTAGTTCCCAACACAAACGTTGTTGCTTCCTGTTGAAATGTTCTCACACGTTCTGTTCCCAACAGCCACGTTGTTTGAGCTAGACGACATATTAGCCATACTTAATGTGCCAATAGTCACATTATTAGAACCACTTCCAGAAGAACCAGAAGTTGACACTCCAGCATTATATCCTATGACAACATTGTAGTTTCCTGTGCAGTATCTTCGTGTTTGATGTCCAACAGAAACGTTGCCATTGCCACCTTTTGCGTTTGAATAGTTCCCAACAGCAACGTTGTAATTTAATGATGAACCAGTATAAAGTGCTTGATACCCAATAGCTATGTTGTCTGTTCCACTCCATCCAGACATAGCATAAGAGCCAAGGGCTGTACAACGAGAAACAGAGCCAGATGTCGCACGCATACAGGTTTGTCCAACAGCTACGTTATCGTTTCCTTTTCCAGCAACGTGTGTATTACTCTCACAAATATTTGCACCCAAATACACACTTCTTCCACCTGTGTGATTTTGATTCCACACATTCTTTCCAAGCGTACATATTTTATAATCTAGGTTTATATATCGACCACCAGCATAATTGCCACATAGAATTGATGTTGTGTTCGGTCTAAAATATGCAGATTTTGTTTGATCTAATGCACTATCAGCCCTTGAATCAACGTGTTGAGTATTGGTATTGTTGTTGATTGTCGCTTCAAGATACATACTATATTGTCCGCTTGAAACGGTTGAACGATATACTTTACGAGCAATAACACGATAGTCAGTTGAAACAGGAATTGTTAATTTTACCTGTTGATTGCCAGATGTAGTTGTTACAGCAACGCCAGCAGGAGCAGACGTTTCTCCGACAGCCGTCACAAACGTCACCGTATAATAATATGTACCAACTTCAAGACCACTCCCTGATTGAGCCACACCAGAAATATCAGCTGCCGCTGGAACAGGCACTTCTGTCACAACAAATCCATTGTCAGAACTTACTAACTTTGTTATTCCCTTTCCTTGAACGTGCAACCGACCAAGTTCAACTTCTGCATCATTATCTAAATCAGCAACTCCCTCCGTTACAATACTTGTTCCATTTACTTTAACATCCTTTACATATCCAGATAAATCAACTTCTGTTGTGCCAAGTTTTTCAAAGGCATAACTTTTGTCATCCTGTATAGCCCAAATATATTCATCATAAATGTTTTTTGTTTCTGGGTCATCTACTGGCACCAAATACAATACATACGGTTCACCAGTTGCTGGCAACACATCAACACGTCTTAATTGAATGTTGTGAATCTCTGGTTTATTCTTAATATAATCAGGCGAATGCTTGTCTGTTTGGTTCCAGTCAGATTGAGCTGTTACACCACCACGACCACCGCCAGCACCAAACCCCCATCCCTTTGCTTCTGCAGGCAATTTAATTGGGTCTGGGTTTTTCTTTCCTCCATCATTCTTGAATACAAGCGTGTTTGTTTTCTTGTCATATTCTATCCAAAAAGAGATACCATCTTTCCCATCAACGCCATCTCGTCCATCCTTGCCATCACGTCCGTCTTTGCCATTAAACCCATTTACACCATCTTTCCCAGGCAAACCTTCTGGTCCGCGTTGACCATCAATGCCATCTTTCCCGTTTTTCCCCTCAACAACAATAATTGGGTCAACTAAAACTTTTTGTTCGCTTGCCCCTATTTTAATTGTATTCCCTTGCCCAATAACTTTTACCATTACAAATCCTTTTCAGCAACTGTTATTGTTTGATATAAAAGCGTATCTTTTTCTCCGTCATATTCTAAATCAACAAAATATCTATGTGTCCCAACACCTATATGTTCAATGTTTTCTTTAGATAGTTTAACGAGGACATCAGACTTTCCATCTATATTAAATTCTTTTATTACTTCAGTATCTCCACAAAAAACAACAGAGAGCTTTCCAGCAACTTTTGGTAGCTCTTTTATTGTAAAATATCCACTGTTATCTGACAGCGTATAAAGATTTCCTTGTCCATCTGCTCTAATCATTTGCACCTCGCTACTGGGCTAGGGCGTAAGGAAAAGGATGAAAACCTTATAGCCATTATTCGCCCAAACTTATTCGTGGCTCGCCCCATCTTCCTACTACTTTCCCTTTTTAGCTAATTTAGCCAGTTTCTCTTTATTGCTTGGAGTATTCACAATAGAAATATAATCTAATACTTTCAATGCTTTACCCCATAAACCGTCATCTTTTTGTGTCGGCGTGGCTTTAATTACCAACGAAGATGTTGTAACAGCAACACCAAACCACTTAAAGATTCCATCCCAATTATCTACAATCCAAGTTAAAATAGTTTCCATAGTCTATCCTTTCAATTCAAAATGAGGCTTATCAACCAATTTTTTGAAACTACCGCCCCAAGTAATTTCAAAACCCAATTTCCCTGCACACCACATAGCATTGAGTGCCATCTCTTGCCACTTCCTATCATTCGGGTCCCAGTCCTTTGGAATAGGATATGGACAAATGTCAATGGCTTGGCTAGGAAATACATTATGTTTGCTTTGTCCAAACTTGGCTTTACTCTTTCCATTTACAAAAGCCCAGTTTTGGTCGTCTTCACTTCTATATCCATCTGTAATTGTGAGGTCAAATTCAGAACGGGCAAGCATCATATTAGCCATATCCTGCAATCTCTTATCGCAGGTAGCAAGCAAGTCCGTTGATTTCTTTCCCCACTTATATTTCATTTTATTTTATTTTCCAATAGTTGTTCAAGTTTTGTTTTAATAAATCTGTTTGCAAAATCATACAATGGTCGTGAGCATAGTATTACTAATCCAACAAATCCTGACCTTGTAGCACCATCATTTATCCAAAGTCCAAGTAATAAGTAAAAACTCCACCCCATTGAAAAGCCAAGAACTGCATCAATAAAAAATTGAACAAAGTTCTTAAATCTAACGATTGCAGATATTATCGCCATCATAACTAAAAATCCTATAATTTTTAAGTCATCTATCATCCTCAAGCCTTTTTTCATTTGCCCTCCTTTCAATAGTAAAGAGGACTATCCTATCCTGTATAATATGATAGCCCTCTTTTTATTTGTTGTCAACAAAAAAGTTTAATACACTTCTTCTGACTTCTCAGAATAATAGTGGTGTGCCTTAGCAATTCCTTTTTCTGTCATCGCCAAGTCTTTCATTATGTCGGCTAATTCACCCATTTCACATAATGTCCACGCACTCTTTTCTCTAGCCATCTTTTCAATCTTGTCCATCATCATACGGACTCCAGAGTGAAAATCATCATAGAGCTTTTTACGTTCTTCTGTTGTCATTAGTCACCTTCCGTTTTCTTAAAGTTTCCACCAAACAATAAAAGACCTAACAACAAGCCAAACAATATACCAATATGTTCAGGACCAACATTAGTTTCTTTTTTCTTTGTCATTATTCACCTTCCGTTTCAGTTTGTGCATTTTCTGCACTATCTGGCTCACTAGCGTTTTGCGCAATAAAAGGTGTTGCAGGAACAGCATCACATACGTTTAATAATGTGACGTGTGAATCAGTGCCAACTGTCACATAGCGACCCTTATACAACGTTCTTGTTCTTAACCTATCAGACGTTATAGGATAACCCCACCTGTCAATAATAGGCACAGCAGTCCCGTTAATCGTGACGGTATAAGCCACAGGAACGCCAGTGATTACACTATCAGGGCATATCGTTAACACCAAACAAAACTTATCAAAGTTGCCCACATTGTTTGGATTTGTTACTGTCAACAAGCCAGCTGCACTTAAGCCAGTTGTCTTGTGAAGATTTGCACAGCAATTACAATTCATAGTCTTTTCTCCTAGAATAAAAGGGTGGGTGTTACCCCACCCAGTTGATTACACGCCGCAACCACAACCACATCCACCACAGAATGGGGAAGGACCAGCATTGTAGCTGAAAGTTGTTGGATAACGCACAACGTTTCCTGTTGCTTGAGCCAATTCAAGAGCCTGAACTTTGCTTTGCAAAGCCTCAATCTTATTTTGAGCCATAGCATCCAAAATCTTCTGCGTTTGTCCAATCGTCACAGCGTTGATGTCGTTTGTATTCTTCAACGCATCATAGCGATTTTGTGCAGATGTTTCTTGAATCAACATCTTTGTGTCACAGCAACAAGCGTTTTGATTCGCCAAAACTTGTGCTACTTGACCAGAAACACCATAGATATCTCTTGTCAATTCACTATACTTGTCACCCACAACTGATGCTAAATCGTGATATACTTGGTTTGTAGCACCTAATATTTCACGTTGGTTAGCCATAGAGTTTTGGTTGTCAAAGCCACGTTGCACTTCATTGGAAGTGGCATATTGAGGTCCACCGAATCCAGGACCAAATCCACCGCCGAAGCCAAAGCCACGACCACCACCCATAAGGACAAACAATAACAAGATAGAAATCCAACTCATTTCTCCATTTGCACCGTTGCCCATTAAAGCCCCAATATCGGCGAGGCTATATCCGTTCATTCCTTCTGCCATTTTAATTCTCCTTTCTTAGCAAAAAGTTAAACACTCAACCCTTTCGGGGAATATCAGCCTTTATTGGCGAGCCTTAAGCCCAAGGATTCCAAATCTCCTTGGCTTAAAATCTTTTGATTCAAATCAATCTTTTGAGACTTTGCAAAATTACAAACCGTTTCCCATTGTTGCTGTGGTGTTTTCCCCTGCAACATTTGTCTGGCTTGTTGCATCTCTGGTAATTGTTCCAACTGTCCCATTACCATTTTCTGCATCATTGTTTGAATTATGTTTGGCATTGTCAAGTCTCCTTTCTATAATGTTTATCTTTTCAAGTATTGTTTCGTACTCAGATTTTTGCTTTTTATCTGTAGCAAGTTCGTACGTTTCCACAGAGATTAAACCATCATTGGTTAGTTGTTTAATGTAAATCTCTTTGGATTTTTTATTGAATCCAACGTAGAGTACATTAAGAGCAGGTTTAATTCCGTCTAGCTCTTGTGCATTTTCTACTGTATAAAATTGAGCACTTTTCTGTACTTGTTGGATACTCTGTATGGGCATAGACGCCATTTGTGGCATCATTTGTTGCCCAAAATAATTGTATGGATAATTCATATACTCTCCTTTCTGCTTACTAGGGCGAGCTTTTTAGCATTGATAGCACTCGCCCCAGCGTTTTACAAAGAGCAAGCAGTTAAAACGCCCTTTGCTTATAAACAATTTAGCAAAAGGCTCGTATAATTGTTATGGTATAAATTATGATTAAATTTCTACAAGTTTATCAATAACTTGTTTGTGCAACCTGAACACATACCGCACGTCAACATTCATATCAATGGCGATTGTTTCAAACTTTGTGCGTTCCAAATAACGTTTAGACATTACAAGCTGTTCACGCTTGTTGTCGCAAACTTCATACATTAGTTGGTCAAAAAATAGTGGATATTTCTTTGCTATCTTTTTCAGATAGTGATGAGTTAGCCAAAAGCGTACGGCACTATCCCTCATTATCTTCTTCATCACGTTCCTTTAAGTACATCATCGCTTCTTTTAACGACTTAAACTTTTTTTGTGCAATAGGTCCACGAGGGCTTTTAATCGCCATCGCCAGGTTCTTTGGTGCTCCACCGTGCGACTTTGGATATGTAATACTAATTGATTGAAACTGTGCCACCTGCTACTCCTTGTTTTCCATAATCACCATCTTGTAATTGCGTAGCAATAACGCCACCGCTTTCAAAAGATTTCCATATATAAACACCAAACAATATGCAAACCGCCAAGAACGAAACTATGGCATATAGGGAAAACCACATTTCAAAGGAGGCTTTGTCTTGGCGGAACTCGTTAACAGCTTTCATTTTGATTTCCTTTTCTGTGAGTAAGCAATAGCAGCGGCTTGCTTTTGTGGATAGCCGTGTTGCACCAATTCCTTAATGTTGCGTGCCACAACCTTCTTACTTCGTCCTTTCTTTAATGGCATTAGCCCTCCACATAAGGCAATTCTTCACGAATCTTGTCTTTGCTTGCCAGCCAATCTTGTTTCAACTGTTCGGCTGTTTCTTCTCCACGAGCCAACGCTTCGTCATAGTCAAGACGTAATGGGTCAGATTCTACCACATACCGAGCTTGCCTTTGTTGACGGATTTTTTCGTTCTGATAATCTACAGGAACATCTTGCTTTAAGATATACTCTCCATTGACTTGTTCATAATCAGAAACAGTATGTTCTGTATCTTCTACAACACTATCTTTAACCATAAACTTGAACTCGCTATCCGTATCGCTGATAGCTATAATCTTGTTATCTTTAAACGCTTTAAACATTATACTTCTCCTTCCGCATAGATAAATCTAAATAACTTATCTTGAGTATCTATTGAACCATAAGTTACTATTATAACATCATTCTCTTTAACAGGTAATATTCTTTGTTCTGTAATATTTGCAGAAATAAAACCGCCAACAACAAATCCTGTAGTATAATTCCTGAGGTAACTATATGAGGCTGCTGTGTTATGTAATGACAAAAATAGCCATCCATTTGCAGGTGCTGTGTATGTTGTTCCACTAGCACCAAGGGTAAGGTCGTCATAAGTGCTAGATGGCATAGCAAAACCAGCTATTGTTTTCTTATCATTCCAATCTAATGAACGAAATACAGTTTTTGGATTCCAGTTTGATATTACGCCATTTGTTACATCAAATTTTGCAAAAGGAAAAAACTTGTTATCTATAACACCATTAAATTTGTAATAGTTTTCTTTTTCATCATAATACCAAGTACCAGAATACTTGAATAGCATATAATCAAGATAATTATCAGGATAAACCAACGCACCATAGAAACATTTATCGTTTTGATTACTTGCAAATGTATATGTTAAAACATTTGTTATTTCAAAAGGCGTGCTTTTTAATGTGCCATCGTCATTTCTACCGTTTGGAATTAACCCTTTAACTCCAGGCAAAGCAAATTCGGTAGAGCCAATATAACCAAAACCATTAAAGACTTTGTTTGTTGAGGTAACTCCAACCCCGTTTGTAATTGTAAAAATACCCAAAATAAAACTACCATTACTTTCCCAAGTAGAACCAGAATCCTTTGTTCTTTTTATTAAATTATTGGTTGTATCATACCATAACCACTGAGTGCTAGAAGGAGATGTTGAACCTCCGCTACTCGTGAGGTCTGAAAACACGGCAGACATTGTGCCATCTGTATTATTATAATACAAAACCCTTTCTCCAGTATCCCAGGAAGATACATCTCCAAGTGATACATCGCTTTCTATTATAATAGCATCAAACTTAGGAGTAGTACCGTCTTGTTCAAATCCATTCGGCACATACACCTTTGAACCAGCCTTTAAAGTAAGCGTACCACTGTTTAATTCAAGTTTAATATCTTGTGGAATTTCAGTTATGCAGTTTGTAATATGTGTTTGATTAATCTTATCATTGGCATATTGAGCAGAAAGTTCTGCACTAGCAGCAGCGTTTGCTGCCTGTGTTGGAGCATCTTGAATAGCAGCCATATTGGTTGCACAATCATTAACATCACTCATATTTGTTGCAACGTTAGAAATATCTGTCGCGTTTCCAGCAACCGTAGATACATCACTGGAAATACCAGCAACTGTGTTAATATTGCTTTCATTACCTGCAACGGCATCAATGTTTGTAGCATTACCAGCAACAGCATCTACATTTGCTTTATCATTTGCCACAATATCAATATTATCAGCAGACTCATACAAGCGTTCAACCTTTGGCAAGATTTCTTCTGGGTTAGATTCGCTCGTTGGGTCAACCTTAACACAACGGGACAACGCTTCTTGAACTTGTTGAGCAAATGCCGTTTGTCTATCGAACTCATCATTAAGATTCTTTGGACGGAATGTACCACCTTCTTGGAAGTCTGTTACACGTTCAATAGGAACGTTCCGCAATAATGTAATAATATCACCATTTTCTGGGGCTGTATCAAATACAACATTACCACCTTCTGTCTGACCTGCACCTGTTACAGTATATCCAGTTTCAATGATTTCATCACCAACATAAACCACCATATCTGTATCATCAAAGATAGCAAAAGCGTATGGGAAAGATGTAGTACTGCCATCCCCAACATACTGGACCCTTGGTGTTACTGCATTTATCTTAATGTGTGTATCTGCCATTTTATTCTCCTCTTAACATATCCATATATGGATTGAAGTTTAGTGATGGAACGGGCGAACTCGCCTTCTCCTTTAATTTTAACCTAATTGCAGTGCTATTGTCAATAAGTTTTTTCTTTGCCTCATTCTTTAGCTCATTATATCTTCCTCTAAGCGCCTTTGTTTTGGAAAGCTCTGGCAAGGATTTATAGTTTTTGGAGTTTATAAAGTCCTTCATCTTGCCATATGTTCCAATTTCTTCCATATACTCAAGCCACTTGTTTTGTTCTTCTTTTGAAATTTGAATGCTAACACCATCAGCCTCAAGTGTTGTGCCAGGAATTTCAACAAAAGCATTTCTATCAAGCATTTCTATAGTTACTGGGTCATCAGCTGCTTGAGTTGTTACAAGTCCAACCCAAGAAACAGTTTGCGCTTTCATAGGAACGCCATATAAATCACGCCGCAAATGATTACCACCAGTCCAGTTCATAGAAACCCTATCCATCCAATCATATGCTGTTTTTCTGTATTCTGCATCATTCAACCCCAAAATTTGTTGTGTTTCAGAGATAATCCTTGGACCAGCAGCAAGAGAACGTACAACATTCTTTAATCCAAGAACATCGCCACGTTCGGCGTTATCCAAAATTCCACCTATAAATGTTGAACCCCAGAACATATCTCCAAGCAATGTTCCAACATTCATAGCCACGTCTTCAAAATCATATTCTTCGTGGTCTTCTGCGTAATCTGCGGCTCTAATATATGTGTCTGTTAAATCAAGAGCAAACCGTATTGCAGGACCAGCAGGACCAGCCAAATCGGTTAAAGAATAATACTTGTCGCCAATTCTTGCAGAATATTCCTTTGCCCCAACAGACATAAGCATTTCTCTTTCCGACCTATTCTTTGGCATTGGACCAACAATAGAACCAGTATAAAGACCATATCCAGCAGCGCCCTGTATCGCTAATCCGTTTATTAATCTTGCCATAGCCATCTGTGATTCTCTGCCACCACGACTCATAGCTTGTCTAAATCCAGCAGAGAACGGAGTGTACAGGCTTCTTTCCTTCAAGAATCGTTCCACGCCGATTGTTAAACCAGTCTTTTGGAATGGAGCAATAATTCTTAATGGAATGCTAAATGATGGGTGCCTTTGTATTGTTCTATAAACATCGCCCATAGCTCCAGTCAATCCATCACGGAATACAGTCTTCGTGCTGCTATTTGCTGCACGCTTCATTATGGCTTGAATCCGCATCTCATCCGTTAACCCATTTGCAAACTCAAATACTTTTTGTGGGTCAGTTACTGCATACTGTTCCGTCATACGCAAATATCTTTGCATTTCTTTTGTCGCATCTTCTGGCTTTATTTGACCAAGGCGAACTTGTCTGCGAACCATACTTGCAACATTTGTTTTAACGTCTGCATTATGAAACATAGCGTGTAATACATCGTCTTTTGCTTCAGCCACATATATTCCAGCGTGATTCAAAACGCCATTTATGGTTTTGGATATTTGACCATTACCAGGAACAACTTTTGTTGCAACCTGTTTTGTTGGGTTATATTTTGACAAGCCCTCACCAACTTGTTGCATATGGCGAGCAACGGGACTCAATTCATTCTCTGCAAGTTTTCCAGTAAATTTTCTGTACTGATATTTTAGAGCATCTTGAACAAACGAAGCCATTCCAGTTACATTGTCGGCAATTTCTTTCAATTCAACATAATCAACATCGCCCATTGTTAAGCGTTGTTTTGCGGCATCAATATCTCCCTTTGTGAAAAGACGTTTTAATTTTTTTCCACCACGTTCAAGAGCGGAAATGCCAGCTCCAGTTGCTGTATCCGCAAGCTCAAGGACTCTGTGCATAGTTGTTGAAGAAATATCTTTAATTTGAGTAACGCCAGAAGAAAGCATAATGTTTTGGCGAACATACGCAACCTTTGCAAAGAAATCAGAAACCTTACCTTTGCGAACGAAGTTATCTGCAATCCCAAAAAAGTTCTCAAAATCTTGCTGGCTTTTGAGTGACTGCATAGCATTTAACAGATTGTCATAATCCAACTTATCTGCATTCTCATAAATATAATCTCTTAATTTATTTATACGTCTTGCTGTTTGACTTTTTGAAACCTCAGCACCAGCCTGCATAGCGCCAGAAACAGATTCTATTGTGTTCTTTCTATCCTCAAATAACTTTAACACATTTTCTTTTACCCAGTTGTTTTTATCTGCTTCATTCATTTCACGTGCACCAAACTTTTTGGCAACGTCTGCAGCCTTCTCTGCAATTTCAGCTTCATTAGCCGCTTCCTTTTTGATATTATAAACAACATTTTCAAATTGCTTTTTGTTTAACTTCTTAAGGTCAGCCTGTGAAATTCTTTCAACATATTCAGCTGTTGGTTCTTCGGCAATATCTATCATTACTTTTTTTACAATATTTTCTTTTTCCTTTTGGCTCAGACCTTTTACTGTTTTTGTTGCCTCATCAAAAACAACAGTTTCAATTCCTTTTTCTAACTCTTTTTGCGCCACCTCTTTTGCATCGCTTTTCAAAGCCTCTGCAACAACTGGCGCAACCTTTTTTTCTGTTGTTTCAACAACTTCTTCTGCGGCTTTTTGCGCAGCTTTACCTTTAATAATTCCTTTTCCAGCCTTACTGAAAATTTTTGCGCTCCCAACAACGGCGCCCATGGCTAATTGGAACACTCCACCATCAACAGAATTTTTTAATTTTTTAGCCCAAAAACTATCTTCTGGATTCTTAACAAGAGCATCTGTATAAGTAATTCCCATTGTGTTTAACAACTCAGACATATTTGCTTCATTTTCACTAAACGCAACCACATCTGATGCCATACCTTGCAATAAACCGAAAATACCTGTTAAAACTTTTTTGCCATATGCGTTTTTAACAAGACCCTTTGTAGCGGCTGCAACACCCTTTAATCTAGTTGCATATGCAACGCCGCCAGTAAGATAGGAACCAGCGGCAAATTGCGCAATAGGTTTAGCCGCCATACCAACATAACTTCTTGCTTCTGAAGAATCTCCATAATCAAGAGGATTACCACGAATCTTTTCTTCTTCTGTTAGCTCAATGTCTTGACCAGCAACAAGTTCAGCAACTTTTGTTCCAGCCCAAAAACCAATCTTTGATAAACTTCTCCAAACCTCATAACCAGCATAAGACAATTGTTCAAGCAAATCTTTCATCTCAAAGATTTGATTTGGTGTTGCTCCCTTTGAATTTGCAACATCATCAATAGTTTTTCCATCTAATCCAGTGCCAGTGTTTGAAATTGTTTCTGCCGCAACGTGAGAATAGTCAACAACTCTACGACCAGACTGTTGTTCATATTCATCCAGTTCATCTCTTTGATACCCATATTCATCCAGAACATTCTTTACTTCAACCGCATCATCATTTATATTTGTATCTTGTAATGGCTGTTGCATTTCAAGAGTGTTAAGCTGATATTTGTTTTCAGTAACATCGCTTTTATTTTCATCAACAATGGGAGAATCCTGAGCAACAGAATTATCAGCAACTTCTTCAGAGCCTGTTAAGTTTTTTTCCAACAGTTCTTCTGCCATATTATTCTCCTTTTCTTTGTTTGAACTTATCTATAGCAATATTTGTCTTGTTCTTGTTGTTTAATTCTTTATTTATTTTATCAAAAAGAGTGGAATAAATCAAATCTTTATTTGCTTCTTCATCAATATTTTTTGTTTTCAATTTTCTAGAAACGTCTGCAAGAGCAGAAGAATACATATCATTCACCCTATAATAGGGCAACCCAGTTTCCTCCATAAACCGTATATCTTTGGCTCTTTCTTCGTAATCCAATGTGTCACCAGGAAATGCTTTTGATATTTTAATTGCTTGTTCATATGCCTTTTCGTGGTCTTCGCTTGTTGCAACGTGGTCCAATGCTGCGAGATAATCTTGATATGCTGACCAAGCAACGTTATATGCTTCATTCTTTCCAAGATTATCATAATTAAACACGCTTTTCATTCTGGATTTAATTTGTTCGCCCTTGCTAGAATTTAACGCAGTATGCAAAGAATCATTTAGTGATTCTGTTTTGTCAATATATGTTTGCATAGGAATAAACCCAGCTTCCCACAAACCATAATAAAATGCTTTGTTTGCAGTTCCGTTTTGTTCAGCTTCAGACATTTGGAGCTTTACAGATGGACTAACTTCCCAAACTTTATCAAGGTCTTGAATCTTTTTAATTTGTTCTGGTGTTTTAGCCATCATTATCAAACGCTTTTTCTTTGCATCAAATTCCTTGCTACCCATTTTACCATCAATTTGTTGCTTCAAAAGATTTGTCATTTGTTCTTCTAGCGAATCCTCAAAATCACCATCAAGTTGTTTCTTCATACGAGCTTCTCTTGCCTCAAGCTCCGTATTTGCGTTTTCAATTTTAAGAACCGAATTCAATCTGTCTTCTGGCGTTGTATTCTTATCAAAGGCTGGTTCGCCTGTTTCGCCATCAATAAACTTTCTTCGCCACTCTAACTTTTGCTCAATAGTTAAATTTGGGTCACGTGAAATAGAACCATATTGCTTTATAATAAGGTTTCGTGTATAGTCTTCTGTTAGTTTTATTCCTTCAGACCTTGTTAATTTGCCAGAACTAACAGCACCATCAACATCACTTAAAAAATTTGCAAAAAGTGTTGCCTGTACTTCTTCTGGCGCATTTTCTCCAGCAATCTCTGCAACGTTCTTTGAAACAAAAACATTATGCACCGCTTGTGCATTTGCCTGAGCAACCTGTTCATCATTAAATGTTTCTGTTGCTTGCTTAACGTATGAGTTTTTTACATTTACTAAAGGCTCAACAGCTTTTTCGCTTACAGCCGATGGCATATCTTGAATAGCGCCATCAATATATGCGTTGCTTTCTAGCTCTAACTGAGCTGGATTGTCTTTGTTTCGTTCTGCAATATCAGCCAACCCAACAAAAGAATCGTTGTAGAAGCTGGTATTAAAGGCTTCTTGTGGAGCGACATCTGCTAATGTAGGTATATTTTTCGTGTTCAATATATCAGACATTATCCTGCCCTCCTTTTTTGATTTTTATTTGTTTCCTCTACCATACGTCTATACATTTGATAATATTCGTTTTCTTTTTTATTTTCCATTATAGATGACGTTATCCCCAAAATTTTCTTGCTAAAGTTTGCAAGGGATTGCGCAATAGATGCGTTTTGTTCTGCCTGGTAATCTCTCATACTCGGAACTTGCAAAGACTGAATTTGAGCATTAAAGCGAGGTATTGCCATTATTTCTTACCTCCCATTTGTGATTGCGCAAACATATTGGCAACATTACCAGTCCATTCCAAAGACGAATTAATAATAGCGCTTCCCATAGCAAGATGTGATGCTTTCTTTGCGGACCAAATATTAAAGTCATATGATTTTCGTGCAAGGTCGGTTTGCAAATTTTCAAATCGTTGCTCTCTATTTGCTTCGCTAATACTTGCAGCCTGTATCGCGCTGGCACTACCAACACCAGCAGATTGTCCACTCATAGCAAACATAGCGTTTTGGGCTGCAAGTGTTGTTTTTAATTTACGGAGTCTTTCTGCTTGAGCAATTGCCGCATTTGTTTCAACGGCTTTCTTTTGTGTTTCAAGTTGTGCTGCTTCAGTTTTTAATGCGTTACGTTGTTGGCGACCACTCAAATATGTGGCACCAGCTTGAGCTCCTGCACTTGCACCTAAAGCAATACCGATTGTTACTGGGTCACCCATTATTCTACTCCTACTTCAAATCCCACAAGATTAAACTTAGTCGGGAAATCTTGCGTAATTGTTACCTCTAATGTATCTCCATATCCTCCAGCATACACCTTTTTGAATCCAGTTTCAAGATTTAATTTATTATTCAGTGTATTTTCCCCAAATTCAATGTAATTGATTGTATGCTTTACACCGTTATAAAAGATACTAATTCCTAGTGTTTCAATTACTTTTGCATTGAAATACACCAAGCGTTTAATTTTACCAAACGAAATACCAGCATTACTCTGATATTCCAAACCAACTGTTGTAATTTCTGGAATATAAGCATAACCAACTTCTAACTTTGTAAAGCCGTCACCAGTTCCTAATACATCCTGCTGCACCCCTTCAAGTCCAGACACACCAGTCATCTCACCGTTTTCTACTGGATAATCGCCAGAATAGAACACATCGTCACCAATCACTGGCATATCATTACCTTCAAACACGCTAAGCCCAGTCCAAGTTGTTTCGTTTTGTGGTGCCGTTTTCTTAATTGCACAGTCTAATTGATACTCAGCATCAAAGCGTTCCAGGAACCGTTTTGTCACTCCTGCGACTTTTCTATCAGCCAAACAATATACTTCTTTGCCAACGCCACACAAACCAACATATTTCCCTTCTGTTTCACAGCGAGAAAATGCTCTTAGGTTTTGTTCACGTAACAAATTGAACAGCGTAATTGTTCCATCGGCATTTAACAAATATGCAAGGTTGTTTGGGTTTTTATCATAGCTTTGCCGAGTTGCCATCGCAAGCACGCCCTTAATCAGATGAGGCGCAAGAACTGACACGTTCTCAGCATTGTAGTTCCGCATATTGTCATCGTAGATAAAGGAACGCAATATGTGCCCACTCTTTTCGGCAAAAATCGTAACGCCATCTAAATCAATTGGCTCACAGGATGAGCCGTGTTTAGATGCACAAGACATATTAAATGTTTCTGGGGTAATCACACCAGAGCTCGTATAGTTCAAGAAGTGTTCTGTGTCGGTTGTAAAGGCAAGTAAAGTTTGGTTAAATTTCATAAACTTAATAGGGCTGAACGTATCAAGCACATACATAATACCTTCGTCAGCCAATCCAGTGCCGACATCAAAGTTCCAGTAATCATCAACATTAGAAGCCAAGATACATTGTGGGAAGTCACGAATACCACCCATATACAAACGACCCTTACCAAAGCATCCACAGGCAGGATAACCACGGGTTGCACTAAAGACTTGCTCATACCCCTTGTCAATTTCCCACTCATAACTTGGTACGGTGCTGCTATCTGGTGGTTCAACTTTCCATCTTGCCCACACAACTGTTGCAGAAGTATATTTATAAATCTCCAAAACGCCACCTTTATCAAGGTAAATCTTCTGACCAACCCAATCGGATGCTGCCACGCCAGACCCAAACGTAATCTTTGTGTTCCCTCGTGTAGATGTATATGTTAAATTAGAGTTTGGAGCCTGCGTTGTAATTGCTCCATAGGCATAATATGGAATATTCTTAAAAGTTAATGGAGAAATTGCCCAGCTTGAGTGCGAGTTACGAATCAATTTCTTAGGCACAAAGTCGTGGTGGAAAATTAAGAACACATCCCCAGACTGAGTATAATTCATTTCCTTAATCTGTTTTTCTGTAAATGTTTCGGCAACTGTTGTTACCAATGTGTCTGCTGCATAAATATCAATTCCCGTTGTCTTAAATGCTAGCAAATAGGTTTGTTCGCCGTTAAACATAAATCCAGCAATACGTTTAATGTCGTCATCCTGGGCAATTAACTTACTGCCCTCACGCTTGACAACGTTACCAGTCCAGTTCACATAAACATTTCGTGCGAGTTTTAACGATTTATTAAACAATTCTAGGTCAATACGAGAAGCAGCGTTCTCAGATATTTCGCCAGCACTCATCGTTGTTTGTATTACTTTTAATGGCATATTACCACCTCGCTACTGTAATCCAGAAAGAATCTTCTCCCCATTTTGGGTTTGGTCTATTTTGGCAATCCGCAATTCGTGCATTGATTAAATCACGTTGCGCCATATTAGAAAACAACTGATACTTTCCATTATCACCGAGTAACGATACAGCGAGTTTGGAAGCAATCTCAGAAATCAATGCCGTTTGAAAATACGGAGGCATTTCAGAAACATCAACAGCCTTTTGGCAGTCAATGGAAACCTTTGGGTTATTAGAATATAACTTGCCATTTACTAACTCAAAATCTTTTGAGCCATCCACTTTCTTAATACGGATAACATCTTTTGGCAGCGCATAAGCATACTTCCAGTTTCTAAGTGGTGTTTCATTTAATTGAGCCAAGTCTAATTGCTCAAGTGTAAATGACCACAAACGATTAGCAAGCAAAGTATCTCTTACTGTTTCATAAATAGAAGAACAAACATCCGATTCTCGGCTTCCATCCTCAAAGGATTGGATTGCGTTGGCACCAACCAACAATAACGCTTTAGAACATATATCAACAGCAGTATTTGCCATACTCATTCTCCTATTTATAAAATAATGGAGAAAGGGACGAGTTCCCCATCCCTCTCTCCGAGGTTATTACGAAGCAGCCGTTTTTGTGACTGTAACGTGAGTTGTGGTAGATGTTACCAACAAGATGTCAACTGTTTGTGTGGAAGATTTTTTACCACCAAGGATAATATCTCCAACAGCCAAAACATCAATCACTGGGTCAAAGTAGTTAGAACCAGCATAGTTGTCATCAGAGGTATAGCACCACACTTTAGATTTACCATTGAAATTGTCTTTCACGATGGTTAAATTTGCTCTAGAAAATGCCATAGTTCACCTCCTTACGATGTATAACATTCAATGCTAACAATACCAGTTGGGTCAATTTCACCAGCTCCAGCGGAGTAGTAAGATTGCACCAAGTCAGCACCCAGCTTAGCATCCCAGTCTGTACGTGTTTGAACGTTCAAAACTTCGCCCAAACCAACAGCATCGTGATGCCACAAGAAGTTCTTGCGTTTGCTGGAAGACACTGGCAAGCCACCCTCAGGACGTTCACCAATCCAGATGTACTTACCGACACCCAAGAAACCGTCAAAGTTGCCAGTTTCCAAAGGACGTGAAGAAACATAGTCAGCAGATGTGGCTTTGATTTCGTCCAACAAGGCTTGTTTTTCTTTGTAGGAACCCAAGAATGTACATTGACCTAAGTCAATCTCATCTTTTTCCATTTGTTCCACAGCGGATTTCAACTTAGCTAATGTCAAGCTGTTAGAACCAGCTTCTGTAATAGCTTTTGTTGTTGTGGAAGCAGCCAACGCATCAATAATCATCTGGTCGCTATCACGTCCCATAGCCATAGCTTGGGCACGAGCAGCTTCTTGACGGTCATCGTAGTTGACTTGCAAGTTCTCAAATTTATCCACAGCGGACACAACACGGCGGTCGTTAGCAATAACAGTAGCTTGACGTTGTGTAGCATTTTGGATTAACGCATCCTGTCCAGGTACGTGTTCTTCAGCACGTAATGTTCCATACACAGGGAATTTGAAGGTTTTGGCGTTGCCCGTTTTTTTACGAACGGTTCCATCTAACGTAAAACCTTCGGACTGATAAATATGTTTGACTTCGGAGTCAAAAATAGTAATCAGGTTATTTGACAATTGAGTTGCCATTTTAGTTTTACCTTTCGTTTAAGTTTAATAATACGCCCCGATTAGATAATCAGGACACTCTTGGCGACCAGTTATCCCATCGGGGGCTGTTCTAGACTTTCTTTAAGCCTTAAAGCAATCGTATTATCAAGGGGCTAACGCTTATCCTTATAACTTGATAATAATATTGTAGAACAAAATTTAAGGCTTGTCAACATTATTTTTTATTAGCAGCTTTTTCCATCAACATCATATAATGTTGTTGTTGTTCTGGGGTGTACCCAATAGTGCGTGCGTGCTCTTTCTGGTATTGGAAAGCCTCATCAGCATAGTCACGAGCCGTCTTTTCAATGTCGGCAGTTGTTTCAATGCTCATTTCTGGGATAGAAACATTTGCACCACGAGCCTTTTTAATTAATTGCTCCATACGTTGGGCATCATCGGCTGTGCGTACCTTGCTAGAAAGCCAATCAATACCTTCTTGGTCTAGGTTTTTCTTAGCAAAAGTCACCAAACCCTGGACAACTGGTCCATTTACGCCACCAATTTTGTCCATTTCAGCTTCAAAATCAACACCTTCTTCTTCTGCAATTTTCATTCTTGCATACTCATTCATCAACTTATTTGCCTTTTCTTGAGAGATATTTAACTCTTTCAACATTGGCACAAAGCGTTGGTAATCTGCTGAGTTTTCGTCAATAGAAAACTTATCCTTTATATCATCGTCCAGCTCAAAGGTGTAATTCTCTGGTGCTGGTTTGTTTTCTTGACGCGCTTTTGTATATTCTCTTTGTAATTCTTTATATGCTGTTAAGCTGCTCTTAACATCATTAAATTTCCCAAAGATTTTTCCATTTTCGTGACGAAATTCATCAAGTCCATCGTCATAAGTTTGCTGTTGTTGGGTTCCCATAGCAACAGATTCTGTCGTATCAGCCCCATCAACTGCCGTATTAACGGTTGTAGTTTCTGTGGTTTCAGTCATTAGATTCTCCTATCCTTATTAGTTGTCTTAATACAGAGAGTTCGCCCTCTGCACGACCCATTAACACCGCAAACAGAACTCCATCTGTGGCATTTACGGGATAATTGTCTTGTTTGACAATTATTGTTTTTAAGTCAGCCAGAAGCGACTTTCCTACTTCTGTCCTGAACATAATCCTTATTTTATCTTGTTGCTCTTTATTGAACAGCATCTTGTCCACCCTGCATTTGGTTTGCAATCATTTGTTCTGCTCTTTGTTTCATTTGCTCAATTTCTTCTGCACTTCTAATATTCTTCAAATCAATACCCATCTTCGTTGCCAATTCAGGAATAACAGTCATATTTACAATAAATGGAGCAACCTGTGGTCCAAACACCCCATTGATAACCTCCATAAACTTGATGAGCTTGTTCACATCCTCTGTGTTTTGTGTAATAGAGAGTGGTGAAGCAAAGTCAACAGCAATTTGTTCTTCATTTACCTTGAAATCTGAGATGTCAATCTTGCCCAAACCATCCAAAATAATCAAACCAGTCTGCACAAGTGGCTTAATAAGCTCTGTTTCCAACCGACCGAATGGTGCACCCACCTCATCCGCGTATTGTTTCTGACGATATTCAATTTCGGTGGCTGTTTTTACTGGTTGGTCAACAGGACCCAACGGGTTTGCAAACATAATGTTGGAAATTGACTGTCTTAGGTCGCTCAAAACCATATCTCCAACATCAAATCTGGCTCCAGAAGTCAATGCTTGAAGCGTTGGCGCACGGTTTGAACCACCATTTGACGAAACTTGGATGATTGCACCAGGCTGAATACGAACATTTTCTGGATTTGTCACGCCGTCATCCTCACACGTCCAAGCTCCAGACACAGCCATAGAGGCGTTCTTCAAAATTAACTCTTTTGTCTTGTTCAAGCTCTTTGCATCTGGCAAAGCGAACAAAACTGGTCCACGACCATACACTTCGCCTGGCATAACCGACCATCTAAACACAATAAATGGGTTATATCTGAGTGTTCTTTCTACGACAACAGACTTATCTTTACGAGAACACACATAATATTTCCAAACATTCTTTTCTTGGATGACTGCTTCAATAAATTCTTGTTCATTTTCATCCTCAGCCATTTCTTTTGTAACCCGAGCATCACTCCAAACCTTTTGAGCATACATTGGAATCACATTATGCTTACGATAAATGGAATTATATTGTCCATTTCCCACTTTTTCCAAGTACAATTCAGACAATGGAACCGTTTTGAACCTAAATGGCGTGATAACATCACCGTCCATCATCATCAAACACGCCGTTCCTACTGCCAAATCATAAAAAGATTCAGCAACTTCTACATCAAAGTTAGAATTACGGATAGCCGAGAAGAAAATATTAGTAATATCATCCAAAACAGGTTGCA
>Ga0310690_10001976_pt1 | contig 34922 bp, 25 predicted proteins | sample AusTroGonzalo_MG_2_FD_207661 | JGI IMG/M metagenome (GOLD analysis project Ga0310690, IMG submission 207661) | Bovine rumen microbial communities from tropical cattle in Woodstock, Queensland, Australia - Gonzalo_04 (v2) (version 2) | ecosystem: Host-associated > Mammals > Digestive system >...
TGATTCCTTTCGAGGTCAATCCTCGTTATTCTCAATCGAATGGAGGTTCTCCGGTCATATTAAGCGTTTTAGGGCATTTATGGCCTTTGGCCTTCATCACCTTCTCCACCGTTATACGGAATTCCCGCTCATCCCCGTAATCGAAAAGGAAGTCAGCACCGTCATCAAGTGTGAGGTGATGCCCGATATAACAGACATCGGCGAATATCGCACCTTCCTCGTCCGTGTCTTCTTCCGGATGAATGGCGAGACACCCGTCATCACAGTCAAAACGGTAAAGATGACCACATTCCAAATCAAACATGAAAACGATATAGTCCTGAAGTTTTTCGAATGTCATATCTTCGCGAACCAGCATGTCAGCCGAAACATCGTGGCCAATATAATCGACTTTGAGTTGGAGAGCCTTGAGATTCTCCCTGTCGAAGTCATTTTCCTCTTCTTCGGGAGCCTGTGCTTCCCGTGTGATGCCGATTGCACATGCCCAGACAAGGAGAGTTTTCAATGATTTTTTGAGCTCTTTTTTCGAGAGGTCCAGCGCGGCAATATGTTCACAGATGAACTCAATTAGATCGGGTTCTTCGTAATCCTCGACTGTTGATTCAAATTCATCCTGATTCAAGAATGAATCCAAAAGCTCGTCTGCAATATCTGTGCAGTCCGAGAGGCATTCATTATCGATTTCTGTAAAATCTACCGTAGGAGCATAGGCGGCCGAGATAGCCAGAATCATTTCTGAAACCGAGCCGGGATAAGAGGACTGTGCTTTCTTTGTTTTCAGCTCTTTTCTTTTGAGCTCGGTTGCCTTGAAGCAATCCTCATAGCTTTTGCAGAGAGATGCAAGGAAAGGCTGCTCCTTCAGTGTGAGCTTCATCGATTCAATCTTTACACTGGTAGGAATCGACCATAGAGTCCGATCAAATATTGTTTCCAGCACCTCGCGGCTGAGGGGATAATCAAAGATTTCATCCGGGGGTTCTTCTTCAGAATTGGGCACAGGCGGAAGACTGGCGTTATATTCTGCGACTAGCTTCCCGATTTCCTCCTTCAGTTTTTCCGGTGGAACGTTCTTCAGTCGTTCCTGAACTTCCGGCGACTCCATGAAACTGCGGAATGCGCTTGTGGCCTCGTTCGCCGCGGGAAGCTCGCCTTTGAGGTATGCAATAGCCCTTGGCTTCCCATCAACGATTTCGACTGCCGATGAAGCAATGAGGGTCTTGTCTTCTCTGTAATCATGCCATTTAATCGAAACCGCATTGAGCAACGGATTGGCGGCATTGTCACATCCAGGATAGACCTGTTTGGCGAACTCAGTGACTTTATCCTTTGCTTCGGAAAGAGATTCGCTGGTGTTGCATGTATTCCATGCAATCATGGTCAATTGAGCGACAACCCGGCGCATGGAAGCTTCGATTTCGGGTTCCAGCTCATCTTCGCTCAGGATTTGTTTCCATATACGTTCACAAATGTTTGCAAAAGCCTGTTTCGTTTCCATTGAGTTTCTCCATTGTTCTTGTTTATTGCCATTTCCAAGCGTTGATAGTAATCGTGGACTCTAAGGTCTCCTGTTGCTCTTTCGGCAACTCGGAGAAGAAATCCAGTCCCGTTGCCTCCTCGACCGCATCCACGGTCACGGCGAACGACTGAAGCGATTTTGAGGAGCCCGCATTGGGCAATATAAACCCGAGCATCTTCTCGGGTGGGGTTCTATCCCAGACCACCTTGTAGTAGCGTTCAGGGACTGTTACTTTACTAGCACCAATCGTCAGCGATTTCTTTTGGGGAAGTATGGGACCAGTAACCACGTAAATATCCCCTTCGGAAATTGCGAAATCCCGCACTTGAGCTTCGAGGTCCTTCCAGACCCCTCTATTGAATTCGCCGCGCTGGGGACTCATGTTCGAGAGGTAGAAACTCTCGTCCATTGTCTTCACGGAGAATGCCATGTCGGCTGCAGGTGCGAGGTGGCCGCGGTCATAACCGGAACCACGGTAATCGGCGAGCGTTGCAGAACCCGTCGTAATCTCCGGATCTTCTCGGAAATTGTCATCACGAGAAGCGGCCTTAGTCGTGGCTTCTTCCCGTGTCATGTGATATATTACCCACGAGGGTTGCTCGTGGTAATCCACATAACCGAGAGCATAGCCTTCTCTGTTGATTATAACGTCTGCTGGTCCCGGAATTCCATAGGCCAAATTGTCGTAGTCTCCCGTTGTCGGAACAGGTGCGGCGGGTCGTGTGGGCTTGCCCATAATCTGGTCAATAAAGTTCTGAGCATAGAACTTGGCCTCATATGGATGGAAGTATGCCCAGACGCCGATGACGATGAGCGCAATGATGACCAGTGTAATCAGTACACTGAGGGGAAGTTTGATTGCCGGGGACTTGCGTTTGCGGGAAGAAGACTTTTTACGCTTGGGCATGGGGATATCCTTGGGAAATGAGTATGGGGGAAATCACAAAATGAATATACACCCGCATGCGCGCGAAATCAAGCCGAGATCCGGAGAAAACAAAGAAGTGACGACGCACCTCCCCTTTTTTTCGACTTTTTTTCGATTTTTTTATTTTGACTGACATTAGATAGCAGTGTGTCGTGCTATATTATGCTCAGAACGCGAGAAACGGATGACACGGGATCACGGGGATTTCGATCCGAAACGATGACGAGCCACAACGGAGACAGACCATGAACAATAACAGCACAAGCAAAATCAATCATTCCGTAATGCCCTTGTACAACAAAGCCTGCAAAGGAGATGTTGAAGCTGAATTCAATCTGGCGCGTTGCTATGAGACCGGCGATGGCATCGAGAAGAATATTATTGAGGCTGTCAGGTGGTATCTGAAAGCAGCAGACCAGGGGAAAGTGGAAGCGGAGGCCATCTTATGCACGCGCTATGGATATAGCAGGAATACGAACACGGCCCAGGCGAAACCGACCATCACGCCAGCAAAAAAGGCTAATAACAGCTCCGATTGGCTGTTTTTTCTTGGAATAGTTCTTGTTCCGATTGCGTTTGCCTGGTTTATCCTGCGCTACTTCCTTTTTCCTATTGCTGAAATCCTTTTCCATGCAGCATTTCTTTTCTGCATAGCTCGCCATTGACCAACAAGGAGAAATACCATGAACAACGTAATCAATCCCCATACTGGACTAAAAATCGCGAAGCCCTGCTACTATCGCCACGTCTCTACGGCTCGCACAGACATGATAGTCCCCGCACCATGCGAAAAAACTTCTTGGAATATGTCGCCTGTAGAAAAAACATATCAGCCCGAACTGGAACTGACACGCAAATCAATTCAACTGAACCCGCTTGAAGTTGCGCTGGCGTGTGTTGTGATTCCCTTGTCCGTCATCTTTTACGTCCTTTACTGGTTTGTCTGGCCAGTCGTCAAAACAATATATTACATTTTCATCATCGCGCTTTTGGCAAAGCGCTAACATGTTGTGTCAAATAGAGGAGATTTGAACTATGTCGTGCAGAAACTGCGATAACTTTGACCCCGAAGAATATTACTGCATAGTCCAAAGTGGAGTCTATCAAGTGGACTCGGTTGAAACAGAAGCCTGTCCTTATTGGGAACCCGCGTCCGAGCAGGAAGTAGAAAGACGCATTGAAACATACGGTGCTGGATGCCTGATTATGTTTTTACTGCTTCCTTTTCTGCTGATAATGAAAATCGTTTAATAACAACGGAGACAAACCATGAACATCAATTTACAAAAACTGGCAAATGAAGCCGCTCAGGGATATGTAGACGCTCAATTTGAGCTTGCCTGCTTCCATGATTCGACACGGAATCACATTGAAGCGGTGAAGTGGTATCGCAAAGCCGCTGAGCAGGACTATGCCGATGCTCAATTTGAACTTGCCCGATGCTACGATACGGGGAAAGGTGTCCGGAAGGATGAAGTTGAAGCGGCAAAATGGTATCGCAAGGCCGCAGAACAAGGGCATGGAGATGCTCAGGTTGCGTTTGCATCCTGCTGCGAAATGGGGAAAGGCGTCAAGGCTGATCCCGAAGAAGCACTGAAATGGTTAAGCCTTGCTGAGGATTCAGGATTTGGAGAAGAACGCGATTTGTCGGCATTCGCCAAGTATGCCGATCCAGTTCAATCCGCTATCATCGCCTATGAAAGGAGTATCAAAAAACAGGAATCTGCTCAGAAACCGGCCATCCGAAAGCCTGAAACAAAGAAACGCAGGAAGAAATATACTGGTCTCTTTGCCGGGCTTGTGAACCCTCTTGTTGAACTTTGGTACATGATAGTCCCCGAAGACACGAATTTCTTCGAGTTGGTCATTTTGACGATTATCTATATCGTCATCGCTTCTGTTATTCTTGCCTTATCGCTTTTATTCTTTGTGTTCCAGATTTTCCAAGTTCTGTTTCTAATTGAAGGCATGAGGGGGCTTGCACATGGACATCGAGGCCGATAAAACGAGCATATCCACCAGGAGAAACAGAACCATAAAAATCGACGCTGAAAAAATGGAATTGATGTTCCGTGGAAACACATTTGAAAAACTTCTCTCACTATGATATATTAACCCAGAAACTGGAGACAAACCATGAAAAAGCAGAAGATTGAGGTGCGAGAAATCGACAAAAAGCTTCATCGTGCCTGCAAAAAGCTGAATGCTGACGGAATCGTAAAAGCCGTCCAAGATGGCGCTGATGTCAATGCTCCTGACGAGAATAATTATTCTCCATTGGACATCGTGTCGGAGGCTTTCGACGGCTGGGCTGATTATCGGCATGATCCAGATTTGCAAAAGAAGGTCCAAAATGTCGTTGACATTCTTATCGGATACGGCGCAAATCCAGACGGGTTAACGGGAGAGTACCTGCCGCTTGAAACGTTTGCCTGGAGTTGCGGGGATAAGCACATCGTTTCTAAACTGGCGAGAGCTGGAGCCACCCTCAATGCTGTCATAAACGAAAGAACCATCATGGACTTGGTTGTAGGGGAATCAATATATCTTGATGTGGAGCTGAGAGATGGAAATCCGGATGTATGGCCGGAAGACGTGGAACGTATGGAAATCGTTACCGAAACTTTGGAGAAATGGGGTGCAAAAACCACATGGGAGCTGAAAGAAGAACAAGAAAACCAGGAGTCCAAGCAATGAAATGCCTTTTTGTCAGAAGTCCCTTTGCCGGGTGGATCGTCGATGGGGTGAAAACCATTGAGTATAGATCGAAAGCATCAAATATCCGTGGCCGTATCGGCATCATCCAGAGCATGAGCGGAACAGTGATCGGCGATGCGGAAATTATCGGGTGCGAATGGAACGACAAGGTTCAGTTCTACGAATGGTCTTTGGCGAATGCAAGACGTTACAAACAACCAATGCCATTCAAGATGAAGCATGGAGCAGTCGTCTGGATTGAGGTCGACTACAATCCGGACGCGCAGGAAACTGCGCCGAAGCTGACTGCTGCTGCCATGAAGCGCGAAAGGGCTGCCTATGAAGCGGAAATAGCCTCATTCCTAAATCCAGCCGCCCCTGAAGAGGAAATCGAGTGTTATTGGGCTGTCATGAAGGATGGACGGGAAATCCGATTTGAGGAGGAAAAAGAATTCCGCAAATTCCTTCGAGAGCACCGGAAGGAAGTTTTGCGGGCAGAAGTCGAGATCAAAGAACCAACGGGGGACTGAACAATGAAATACAACAAGCTCATTTTCCATGAAACGAACTGGCCGGACGTCATCGGACAAAAGATAACTATAGACTTCGACAAGAGTGAAATTGAAATGTTTCATTCTCTGGAGGGCCATTCGTGCCGTATCACGGAGGAAGAATGCTCTTCGTTCAAAGAGAGACTTGACGCCTGTCATCTTGAGGATTGGTCGAAAGAATACCAGCCTCCTGCCGGAGTCGCGGTCCTTGACGGTACCTCGTGGTATCTGAAGTTGTACAACGGGAAGAGGAAGGTCAAGGATATTTACGGCATGAATGCCTTCCCGCCGAAAAAGCCGTGGAAAGCATTCACCTCAGTCCTTAATGATGCGGGAGCCATCGCGATAGAACGAGGAAAGAAGCAGACGCCGGAAGAGTTGTAATCCTATAGTGAGCAAACATAGGTGACATAAAATGAAAATGAAATGCGACCGTTGCGGCAACTATGCTCCCATTGATTCGTTCAAATCTATTCCAGGAACGAACAGGCTTATTTGCGAAGATTGCTTCGAGGATGTTTCGCAACGCATCACCTCAAAAACAAGCACAAGTAAGCAGGCTTCTACGCGCATTTCGGAAACGAATCAATATGTCCCTTGTTCGAGGTGTGGGCAATCATATCATGCCAGCGGTCTCATATTCTTTTCGGAGACGGGGGAGTATGTCTGCCGGAGATGTTTCATTCAAGGCCGAATACAGCATTCAAGCGAGAGGCAAAGAGATGCAGAAGCCAAAGCAGACAAAAGAAGCGAGAAGAAAAAGCTTGTTGAGCTTGCCTTAACGGGTGACGCCTATGCTCAATTCAGCCTCGGCAAAAGATTCGAGGCTCAAAAACCTGTTGAGGCAATCAAATGGTATAGTATGGCCGCAGCACAGGGACATCCCGAAGCGCGTGATCGTGCCGCCTGTCTCGAATTTGAACGTGCAAAGCTTTTCGATGTTGGCAAGCCACACAAGAAAGTTTCCATTGCAATCAAGTGGTATCGTCAGGCAACAGAACACGGACATGTCGGGGCTCAAATGCGCCTCAACGAAATCCTCTCTGAAAAAGAGAGACGCAAGGCACAGGAGGCCGCAAGGCTCGCGAGAATTGCAAATCTGGAAGAAGAACATGAGAGACTGTTGGAAGAACTTGATGCGGCCCAATCTGAAATCACATATGATTATTTCAGCAATGACCGGGATGGACATCTCATCTCAGATAGATTGTGGGAGTCCGAAACCCAAGACCGCCTGATCGCAATTGAAAATGAACTTAAACAACTGAGGAGCGAAAAATGAAACTCATCCTGACCACAGCATTAATCCTGCTGGCTGCCGTTGCGTTCTGTGCTGAACGCGAAACGATTCGTGACGCCAGCGGCAAAACCGTTGGTACGGCCATCACGACAGGTAATAAGACCATCTACCGCGACGCGGCCGGAAGAACTACGGGAACTGCGACGACCGAAGGAAACCGCACAATTTACCGTGATGCCACCGGGAAGACCGTAGGAACGGCCACAGAGACCGGCAACAAGACAACGTATCGAGATGCTACCGGGAAGACCGTTGGAACAGCCACGGAGACCGGCAACAAGACAACGTACCGAGATGCCACGGGTAAAACCTCTGGTACTGCGACAAGTTCCGGGAATGGGACGACCTACCGGGATGCTTCGGGCAAGACTGTGGGGACGAAGAAGTAATTTGTAAGGGGGAAATATAATATGTTACTCAACTGTATCCTTGACAGTGCATTATTAATATCAGAATTATTCGGGAATCAGCCTTGACAATCCGGTCAAATCCTGATATAGTAACCGCATAAATATTTACTCCTATCCATGGGGCACAGCTCAATGAACGAGAACACACAGCAAGGCAGGACCGATAACAACATCAGCTCAATGGCGGATTCAGCTATTATTGAGGAGCTCAAACGGAATCCAGGGCTAATGTCTCAGCTTAGGGCCTTGTTTTTTAAAGAACATACGACACCTACGCCAGAATCCAGTTCTGAAATGGGGATGCAAATGAGCTGGCAGGGAATCGTAAACACCCTTCGAGACAATTTGCTGAATCGATATAAAAACGAATTCTGTATCCTTCAGGAGTTGATCCAAAATGCAGACGATGCACAAGCGGAACGGGTATTTGTCGGTATTGTTGACACACTCTCGGATAAACATCCTTTACTTGCTGCACCTGCCTTGTTTATCATTAACGATGGTCCTGTGACCCGTTCAAACATTCAGTCTATTAAAGAAGTTGGGAATAGTGACAAAACGGCAGATGGGAAAAAAATCGGGAAATTTGGCCTAGGAATGAAGAGTGTCTTCCATCTCGCAGAAGGTTTTTTCCTCTTTGGCCAAAATAGTCCTGTAGAATATCCATATTTCGTCACGCCCTGGACAAAAGAGTCTCATCCCAGCTGGGAAACAGCCTGGAATGAGAATAAAGAGCTACTTGCTAATTATGTTGAAAAAAAGCTGTCATCATATTTGCTTGATTGGAAAAGATGGTTTTGTGTATGGATACCCTTACGACGAGAAAAAGATTTGGGAAATGTTTCGCCAATTGTGAAGGAATTCCCTCATGACGCGAAAAAGTTTATCACTACCGATTATATTTATCGAGCAGCACACTTGCTTCCCATGCTCAAAAATGTCAAAAGAGTTTCTTTTTTCGATGGGGAAAGAATATTCGAAGAAATTGATATCAAAGCAAGTCATCGTCTAACAGGCGAGAATGGGAACTTTGGGGGTATTGCTAACACACAGGGGAAGATTTCTCCATTCCAGTTCATCGGACATGAAATAGTGGATCAATCTCACGTCTTTGAACAACTACGACAGAGCCAATTCTGGCCGGAATCCATGCAGGAAGAAGAGGGAAAATCCTCTTTCTTTTCTGTAAAAGATAAAACTCAGGCACACGCAGGGGTATGTATTGTTCGCGATGATGAGAATACTTCTGCGTTTGTCAGGGTTAACCAATGTGTTTATTTGCCTCTAACTGATAGTACATGGTCTGAAAAAATAGATGGAAAAGTTTCTTATACTATCAATCTGCATGGAGGTTTCTTTGTCGATGCTGGGCGGCAAGATCTCGACTTCCAGGAAAATATATCAATCACAAATATATCGGATGAAAAACAATTGCGTGGGTGTTGGAACTCGACCTTGCTGAATCAAAGTGTTCTTCCCCTGCTTATTCCCGAACTGGAAGAAAGCAAAAAAACATGGGGGAACAAAGCAATATCGGATTTGATGGGGGGGCTACTGAATATTCCATGGATAAGAAAGAATATTAATTCAATCTGTCGTGATCATTGCTTTGTGAAGGAATTGACAAAGGATGGTTGTACATGGTCAATGCTCAATAATGACGATGTCGTGTATGAATTGCATCTTCCCGATGAACCGCAATTGCTTAATGCTATCGCACAGTTTATCCCCTTATCCATTCACGTTATAGATAAAAATGCTCCACAGCTTCGAAGAACCAAAGTTCAAAAGCCATCGCCGGTTTTAATTCAGAGGATTGTTTTGTCGGCCTCGAAGAGCTTGCCCGTAGATATTATAATTAACTCCAAAACAGTCTCATTCTGGAAAGATTTCTTTAGTTCGTATCACTCGGCATCGTTTTCAGAGGATCTTTTTGCATTCTGGAAAAGGATATTCAAAGAAGCTGTTATAGGCAGATATAATGATTTTATCAACCTTCTTTTGCCTCTTCTGAGCCTAAATAAAGAGTATTTTGTTATTGCAGAACATCTTTCGTTAGTGAATTCCTCTGATGTCACACTTTGGAAAAGATTGATTGGACAGAATCAAAACCGCATCATGTTGCCGAGATTTACTCCATCAACAATGATGTTTGTTGAGAAAGATGAGATTTTAAGCTCACAGTATATTCAGTATTCGCGCTCAGATGCGAACTCAATGCTTCTTGCAATTCAGACAATGAAGGAACAATGGAATTCTTTTCTAAAAGATTGCGTTGAAGAGATTTTTGAGCATACAGAAATACAAATGCTGTCTCCATCCGTACTCAACTATAAGTATTGGGAAATTGAATCTGAGTTTTATAGCTACAATCAGCTTCGTTTGCTTGCACAAGAAGACCACTTATTCCTCTCAGATAGCGACAGCCTTTCGACTGTGTTGAAGGAGGATTTCTTAAAAGCGGTAAAGTGGGAGCTTATCTGCATTCCAAGGTCAATAAATAGGATTCTTGGTCTTAATGTTTCAACCATGACGAAGGAATTCTGCTTTCGTCTTTTCCTGAAAAAACCTCAATTAAACAATCCGGAACAGAGAAAGGACCTGCTTCAGGATCTTTTGCGATTCACTTCGAATTACGATGCTCCAATTGATTTGCAACGCATTTGCCGTTACTTGATACATGGGAACAGAAGTTTGTATGAATGCTTAGATGAGCTTTTGACGCCCCTGAAAGGTGAGTTTTATGCTCTAACTAACATGATTGTCAAATCTATTTCCATGAGGAAATATGGTTTCGAATACGATTTGCCCGAAACGTTACTGAATCAACTTAACAGTACACAACGAGTAATTTTCGGATTCCCCGAGTCAAAGGAAAATGATTTTATTCGTACCCTTGCTCAGTTTTCCGACATGTCGTTCTCCTCGTATCCTGATGATGCATGGGAAACATTGTTGAAAATGGCGAATTATGACGAGGAGGATATAAAAAGCTGGCTAAAGAAGATTCCGTTGTTTCTTTCCACCTCTGGAAAAAAGACTGCCATCGTCAAGAACTGTTACAGAGAAAGAAACGTTGAAATCCCTGACATCTTTCATGATGACGTTATAATTCTGTCTGAGCCACGAAAACAAGACATTGGCATCCTGAATAGATATGAGGCGATTACAAACACATGGGACAACCATGATACGCTCAAATTCTGCATGGAAAAATCTTTCACCGGAGCAATGAGGCCACATATCATTGCTGCGATATCTTCGAATATCCATATCTATCCAGAGGAATATGGATATTTGCGTCGTACACCTTGGGTTCAACTTAGCAATGGGACGTCCTGCGTCCCGAATCATATTACCGCACTTGATACATTTCAATTGATTCCTCTGGCTGACAGAAAGGAATATAAACATCTTTCGGAGATTGGAAATTTTGAACTCCAACAATTGCTGGAGTTTCGCGAATTGATTCTGACAAAAGATGAATCTATTCGTATGATATTCGATCTTCTTTCCACAAATCCGGACTTTTACATTGGTCATTTAGATCATTACAGAAGCTATGATCAATTCATTTCCTTGTCCGATATTCTGGTCACGTTCAAAGACCCAGAAGAGATGCCCATAATTGAGATATTGAATTCTTTTGTAACACATGATCTCGATGTTGATTCCTATCTTTCAAACATCCAGCAGACAATTCCGAGTAATAGATTAGTAAAAATAATCAACGGATTGTCTGATCGGGTCAATCAATCCAATTCAGAATTACAATTAAAAAATTGGAGGTTTCTCATTAATTATTTGGATGAAGCCGCCGAGTTTTCGCCTGATTTCTTTACCTTTATCTTGCCGAGGATTTCCCTTTACAACAAAAAGAAGCATTATCGCAAGACATCCGAATTGTGCTATTTTGGCGAAGGGATTAATGATAATAGCTTACTTGACATTGATGCTTATAGCAAAGCAGAACATTTCATCAGTGCATTGAATCGGAATTCAACTGATTTAGGACAAAATTTCGAAGAAAAACGATCAATCAGCATTATAGAATATACAAAAGGCTGGGATCAGGCATTTGATGAAAGACTTGGTGGTTTTATAATCTGCTGTACTGACCAACCAGACTGTCTCCAATACGTAAAAAGTCACTTAAACTTTAATCACCGCAATATTGCACTGGTTAGAGACAGTCTAAACCATTCGCTTAATCAATTCATGACAGGACAGCGAGTTGCATTGGAAGTAAGGAATGAGGATAGTATCAATGTTACTGCTCTGGATGGATCAACTTTGACCGTTTCCTTAAAGTCATTGGAGGAAGCTAACAATCTCCTTTATGGACGTGTTTCATGCAAGCTCTTACCAGCAAATAGTATTCCTGGTAGGCAAAATGAAACCGGAAACATTCTCCTAATAAGACTGCGGCTGCCAAGCAAAGAGCAGTTGCATACTCTGCCCCCAGACCATTTGGACGATTTGCTGAAAAACACGCTTGCAACAATTCTGAGAACAGCATATCCAAATCTAACTATGGCTTTGGATGATTTTTGGGACAACCTTTTGCATGGTGAGCAGCTTGACATCAATGCGACCAAAGCTAAAATATTGTCATGCGCTGTGATTTATTTGCCAATGCTAGGATGCAAAAACAAAGATATAGACCAGATTTTCTCTCGGTGGCATGATGAATGGTATGCCTCTATTCAGGCAAAGGAAAACAAGAATGATGCGGAAGTTAGACGTTGCCAGGAGAGAATGGATAGAATTTTGGTCGAATTGCAAAACGGCATAACAGAAAATGCATCCATTCAAAATGAGATTCTTTTGGCTTTGCGACAGAAAATGCGGAATTCGTACAATTATTCCGAGGATTCAATTTTGTTTGAGTTATTCCAAAATGCGGATGATGCATCCGAGGAATTACGTTCCCTTTATCAGGAACAGAATGCTCGATTTGGTGACCGGTTCGTAGTAAACTTTGATGGGAGTTATTTGACTGTTGTCCATTGGGGACGACAAATCAACCAGACGAAAATTCAAGGGGCAGCACAAGAAGGCAATAACAGTTTCAAGCGAGACCTTGAAAAAATGCTTCTTCTTTCTCAGTCTGATAAAGAGAAGGATGATTTAGATGTTGTAGGCAAGTTCGGTCTTGGCTTCAAAAGCGTTTTTTTGATTACTGATAGGCCATATATTCTCAGTGGGAGGCTTCGATTTAGAGTCGTAGGCGGATTCCTGCCAGAGGCGTTAAGTGATGAAGAGGCGAATGGACTTGCAAAAGTTCGGGATTATTATTACAATTATCCAAATGTGGAGTCAGACATTACGCCAACAGTTTTTGTTCTTCCAGTCCTCCCGGAATCTGTAAAAAAAGTTCAACAAGCAATAAAGAAATTCTGTGATATGGCTTCTGTTATCTCGATTTTCTCAAAGAGAATACGCCATATTGAGATAAAAACACCTGAATTTACCAGAACCTTCGAATCTGATGCCTTGCGAAATAATTCACAGGAAATAACGGTTACGATGGCAGGAAATGAGGACCAGTATCTTCTGTTCAACCTCTGTAGGGCTCAAATGCTGTTTGGGTGCAAAGATGGTGTTTTGGCCCCCATGAGTGAGGATATACCAACATTCTGGGCTACAGCTCCAACTCATGTTTTGTTAGGGTTGGGCATTATCATCAACGGAAACTTCGACCTTGACACCGGGCGAGCATTCTTAAATACCAGCTCCACAAAAAACGAAGAGTATGCGAAAGCTGTTTCGGATAATCTTTATCAGGCATTACGAGGAATCTGGGATTTGAAAAATTCCGATAATGCTGATGAGTATTTCTTAACCAGTGTTTCTGCTTATGACTGGTTTAAGTCTGTATGGGATGTATTTACAAACAGCACGGCTCCCGACAAATGGAGTCTGAAACAACAGAATCCATCAATTTCTTTGATGCAGAAAATAATCTGGCCTGATGATGCTGGATACAAACGTTTTGTTTCAGAATATACTGTGATTCCGTCATGTCTTCCTGAACCTTATAAACAGTTGTGCAAGATGGACGAAATAAGATTCTTCTTGGATGATCGAATTGAACAAATTGGCTGGCTGCCCTGTTTGGATCAAAACCATATTCAGCCTGGAAAGACTGTGTCTGAAAAGAAGATCAAAAAAGCAATGGATGAATTCTTCCCACACGCCTTTGATTTGGTCAAGTGTTACAACGTAGCAGATTTTATTCATGATCTTTCCAAGGAACATGAATGCCTTGAACCTGCATGGTGTGCGTCAAGAGCTGGAGATTGCTTCTATAAAGGTCTTCAACGTTTTAGTAGTATTTGCCGCAATAAATCCGAATTGGATGCAATCGAAAACGCTTGTTCGAGGTTCTGCTTTGTTGCTGAGGATGGAACTCCCCAGAAAGTTTCTGAACTATTGTTGATTCACAATCCGGAAGATGTTTCGGAAGATGCAAAAACGGCATTTGCGCCTTCTGCAAACATATTGTCGAAGCTGTATGATGAAACAGGAAAAGCTTTATTCCTACAATGCCGCGGAATAGACTGCATGATACCGAAGGAGCGCCTTGCATCATGGGCATTGCAGGCTGATTCGCCGGAGAAACAAATGGCGGTACTTCGCTTTATCCTTGATTCTCCAGAAGCCAATGACTTTTGTGATTGTCTCAAAAGCCAATTGGAAGGGACTTGGTTGTCCTCAGAAAAAATACATGTTAACAGTTCATATCGGTCATTGAATGAACATGAAAAGATGATTGTTGCCGGAAAACTGATTCTTAGTCGCGATATCGTAGAGGAAGAATTAGATGAAAATGATACTATAGACTATGATCCGTCAGACATCGTTGATAATTGTGTTTCTGATGAGGAAATACAAGATCGGAATCATATTCAGGAGATCTACAATTGGTGGCAAAACAATAAAGAAGAATCGATTCGAGATTATAACAACAAACTCTATGGTCGGGACCAGGTTCGAGACCTGACTTTTGATTTGAGTGTTCCGGGCAGCCGTCAAGATTGGATGGAGTTGTTGGTGCTTGGTTCGGCACACACATTGGGTATGAAACTGAACCAACACAAAGGTTTTATTCAATTCCTCCGCAGAAGAAACTATTGGGATACCTATTGTGCAGAAAGCATTGAAGCGGATGACTGGCTTGAAATGTTGAACGATTTCCTTGATTTGGAAGAGTTTAATTCTGAATATGGATATTGGATGAGATTGTTTATTCGCATTTATCAGTTCGCAAGATATTTGAACGATTATACTCAGCTTTTTGAATGGTGGAATTCTGACTGGAGTCCAAGTTCTATTTTGGACTTGACAAACATAAAAACGAATCCGTCTCTTTCGGGTACCGGTATGACCATTCCCGGCTTGAGGAAAGCTCTTGGAAATGGATATGCCACTGGACTGCATTTTGTATGTAGAGAAATGGTTCGGCGTAATCTGCTTCGGAATAAAAACCTCTACAAATTCTGTTTCGTCCCCTATAAGGGCGCTGCTGAAGTCGCATCTTCGGCCCGATACAGTGAATCCATTTACAGCGATATTGTTGCATCAATTGGTGAAGAAAACGCCACCTTTGACAACACGTTTGATATTGCATTGTTAGCCTACAAGAAAGGATACTGACATGTTTCCTCCTAATTCAAAAGTGAATCATTCCAGGTATGGTAATGGGATTGTTGTTACGGATATGGGGAATTCTGTTGTTGTCCGCTTTGACAAGACCGTTGAAATCTGTTCCCCGGTGGACCTTGTCAAAGAACCCGATGCTATCGAAGACTTGCAAAACAAACGATTTGTATCGGAACAGGAACTTGCAGTCGCGATTTCAGCAAAGTGTATTAAATCAGTAAATGATCAATGGGGTGTTTTTGCCAGGACAAAGATAGAGCTTCTGCCCCATCAGCTGTGGGTATGCCGCCAGGCAAGGCAAAAGCAACCCTGTAGATTGCTCGTTGCAGATGATGTCGGTCTCGGTAAAACAATTGAAGCGGGGATTATTCTTTCCGCATTCATGACGACAGGAAGAATTCATCGCCTACTCATCCTTACTCCGGCCTCCCTTGTTGAGCAATGGCAATATAGAATGCTTTCCATGTTTGATATCCGGCTTACAAGATACCTGACTGAGTTGGATACAGCTGAAAGCGGTTTTTGGAAATCAGCAAGTATGGTTGTTGCCTCTCTTGACACGTTGAGACTTGACCGTAATGAACGGCAAGATCGGCTATTCAACGCAGATCCGTGGGATTTGGTTATCGTGGATGAAGCACATCATTTGAATTGTGATGAAAGATCTGGCCCGACATTAGGTTATAATTTTATTCGAGCAATGGAGGAACACAATCTAATAGATTCCCTGATTTTTTTCACTGGAACACCGCATAAGGGGAAAAATTTCAGTTTTTTGAGTCTGATGAAGCTCTTGGATGACGAGACTTTTTCTCCGAAAGCCGATTTAGGAGATCAGCTTGCCCCATTGAAGAATTACATGATTAGGAATAACAAATATAATGTTACGGACTTGCAGGGGAATCGTCTGTTCTTTGAACCGAGTGTTCTTTCAACGACATATTCCTATTCCCCAGAAGAACAACTGTTTTACGACACGCTGACCAACTTTATTTCCAGTGGAATGGCATATGCAAATTCTTTGAGTCAGGGTGCCAGCCGAGCGGTAATGTTTGTCTTGATAACTATGCAAAAGCTTGCTTCCAGCTCTGTTGCGGCTATCCGACATGCATTGCAAAAACGAATTGAAAAAAAGGACCTTGCAGAAGCTCGTGAAAAACAACTGGAACAGCAGTTGAATATTCTTGAAGATATGGATGACGAATCCCTTGATGATAGAAGAGCACAGATTGAAGAGGAATTACTCGAAATATCAAGATTTATTGATATCTCTGAGAATGAGCGGCCTGCCATTCAAAAGCTTTTGGACTTAGCTAACGATGTTAATCCGGAAACGAAAATACAATCAATTCTTGACGTGCTGCGGACGGATTATTCAGACGAACAAGTCCTCTTTTTCACCGAGTATAAAGCAACACAATCAGCTTTGATGTCGGCTTTGATGAAGGAGTATGGCGAGGAATCTGTTACGTTCATCAATGGTGATGAGGCTCTTGATGGAGTTCTCCTTCCGAACGGAACCTCGAAGAATTTGAAAATAAAAAGGCAGAATGCATCAGCATTGTTTAATGAAGGACAAAGACGATTCCTGATTGCAACTGAGGCCGCCGGTGAGGGTATCGACCTGCAGAAGAATTGCCATATACTTTTTCATGTCGATCTCCCCTGGAATCCCATGCGTCTTCACCAGCGAGTAGGACGATTAAACCGATATGGTCAAAAACAAAAGGTAATAGTTCGCAATTTCAGGAATCCAGATACGGTTGAATCTCGTATTTGGAGTAAACTGAATGAAAAAATACAGTATATTAACCAGACATTTAGTTCAGTAATGGAACAAAAGGAAGATCTGTTCCAGCTTGTTTTAGGAATGACCCCACAGGGGGTTTTCAATGAGCTTTTTGCCTGTGCCCCACAAGGAAAAGATGATGAAAAGCTATCACAATGGTTCAATGCAAAAACGGCACAGATAGGAGGAAAAGACGTTTTTGAGGCGGTTAAGGTGATTGCCGGTAATGCCGAAAAATACGATTACCATAGTGTGTCAAATCTTCTTCCACACACGGATCTTCCCGACTTGCAACCTTTCTGGGAATCACTTCTCGCTATAAAAGGTCGGCGCGTAATGAACCATGACGGAGCCTTTGATTTTATTACACCTGAGGAATGGCTCGGTTTTGGTGTGTTCAAAAAATATACTGATATGACTTTTTCTCGAACCCCACAGAAGGGACAAACCATTCTGGGAATCGGACATACTGTTTTTGACAAGGGGTTAGCAGACGCACTGAAGAGTACAGCTCGTGTTGCTGTGTCGGCCTCAGTCGATCACCATCTTTTGGTTTATTCTGTGATTGATCAGCTCACCGATCAAACCCATGAGAAAATAAAGCTAATACTTGGGTGCTCGATAGACAAAAACGGGGATTTTATCAAAGTTATTCAGGATTGGGAACTGCTTAAATTCATGAATACGCTTCCGCATCGGGCAGCCTCAATCAATTCGATTCCTTTCTCCGAAGATAACCTGTTGAATATAAAGCAGAGATGCGAAACAGCTTTAATTGATTTCCTGAAACAGAAAGAGAAGAATATTCATATTCCAGTGTTTTCTTTAGAGGCGGTTTTGTTTTCAGTCAAGGAATAATGAAAGACGTACCCCATGTAGACATAAAAAAAGGTTCCAATAAATAGATGTCTATTTTCAGTCAGTTTTATAAGAAAATCCAGTCGAAACTGGAAGGAATCTTTTTCCCTGCTGAGGACTCTGTAAAAGACAAAGCAGGGGAGACTGACGTCTGCACAAATACGCCGTGCCCTCCTGTTCCATTGCGGGAAGAAGAGGATGGCAAAAACAACGCGAAAGATAAATGCTCTGAATTGCCTGAACCACAGATTATCTCGGAAGAAAGTATTTCACAATCCTTTAAGCCACAGATTTTGGATAATGGTCGAACTCTTCTTTTAGGCTTATCGGGTGATGAAAACAACAAATCAAGAGGAGTGAGGCAGCAACACTCTCCTCCTTCATCAGCAGGAAATGTCCCAATTACAACGCTGCAATCAGACCAACCACGTGATTTGTCTATGGATGAGATTTCGTCCATTTTAGATGCTCCTGTTGAAGAGGAAATAGATGCTCCGATTGTATATAAACTGAAATGCTTTAAATGCGGGGTAAATGGTAAACTGGATTCATTTGCAGAAACTTTCGTGTGCCCTATGTGTGGTGGAACGATGTATCTTATTGAAGTATATGCAAACCACTCTCAGCACTCGCCAGAAGAAATAAAACAGAGATTATGCGTTTTATATTCCCAGAGTCTCCGCGGAGATCCGCGAGCACGAAGGACATGGGCGCTATTGACAAGTAAAAGTCACTCTGATCGTGTTCTTGAAACGTATATGCAGCAATACATAAACTCGCATGACAGTTTGAACAATACCCCACAAACTCAACAGCAAAAACTATTTTCACCTTCACTTGCAACTGGTTACTACAAGCACCCTGAAGCAAGCAATAACGCAGGAAGCAATCATGGGACGAGCACTAGGGAATCGTCCCCATCTGTTTCTCCAAATAATCCGCCCGTCTTTACCAAAACATACATTCAGAAAACGGATCATTCGACCACCGTTTCTCATCGTTCTACCCCAATTGTTGCAAAGCCTCTTTTTTTGATTCCAGAATTAGAGCAAATCTATAAAAGTGTAAATGGATCAAATAGCGTGAAGAGTTTTTCCTCAAACAATGAACAAAGCCTGTTAAGGAGTTTGGGATACAAAGTTGGCAAGTCAAGCAAGCTGAAAACACCTGATAGACGAAAGGTGCTTGTAAAGGCTTTTGTTGCTGATACATCAACAATTAATTCAAAGTGGAATAAGGCAATGACACAAGGAAGAGTTACTGCTCTAATCACTCTTCTTAGACGTTTGAACGATTCTGACTCTTATAAGTTAAATGATTTTTCTGTTGCAATCCGGCAACGCAATGAAGATATTTCATGGATGTTGAACTATGCTGAATTTGTAAACGAGGCGATAAGGATAGCAAATAATAATCTGACATGATAGAGAGAAGATGTGTCCATGTTGAATTACACACAACTTGTTTTTTCGTTCTTTACAGGTCCAGGCGAATTCTGGATTTTATCAATTGATTTTCGTTCCGATGAAGTCGAGGTTCTAACTCTTGTTAAGAAGACGATGATTAGGCTTAATCAGCGTGAAAGAGGTTCAATTGAGAAAATGCTTTTGGATTGTCGCATCGAAGAATGGGAAGACAAATATGAACGGCCTTTCTACGATGGCTTCCGCTGGTCGCTGTCGCTCTGCAATGGCGATACGGAAATCAAAGACATATCCGGAGCAAACGAGTATCCTCCCAGTAATCAATGGCGACCGTTCATAAACCTGATTCTTCGTCTTTACGACCGTACAATCAAAGACGGAAAAACAGAGGTCTTCCCTTCAATCAATACTCCTTGTGGAACGGACAAAGTGAAATGAACAGATCTTTGGTTATCTGATCAGCAACAGTGTTATTATCCAAAATGGAGTTGAGAATCTCCTCCTGCCGTGCCTGTCCCAGCGTAAGCCGATAGAGGGAAAGCAGCTTCAGCAGACGCTCGTAAGCCGCTTCGTCTCGGCTGAACGGATAAAGCGGTACAATGCGTTCAATCTTAACCGGCTGATCGCCGCTGAAGCACCAGAACGGCGACAGTTCAGCATATTCGGGATTCAGCCTTTGTGATTCTTCTGTTGCCATCCTGATAAGTTGTTCCCAGTCAGCAATGGAAATTGTGCCGTCATTTCGGAAATAACGGACAAGGCTTTTCCGCACGGCATGACAGAGATAACGGTTGATTCGCCCCTCTCGCTGTTCCATGTCGGTGGGGTTGTGCGGGAGATTCCAGTGCATGAGCCGATGGCTGTAGTAATGGAAATCAAGCCCTTCCTGCCCTACGGAAGTGGATGCAAGGACGAAAGGTCGGAATGGGGAATTGAACGCCGTCCTGACGCCCTCTTTGCGCGTTTCTTTGGAATCCGTCTGCGTCGAGTCCATCGTGTCCTTGGTGGACTTGTTGAAACCGACTGCATAGTGAGTTCTTATGGACATCTTTTTTGCTTCATCTCCGCAAAACGCTTCCCAAGTGTCGACCTCGTATGGCGCGGAACGAAGATTAATTGCACTGCAAAACGTTGCTTTTATCAAATCCGGCGTGGAAATACTCTCGTTTTTGAGGACATAGAAGTATTCGTCAAGCATCGCCTGAATATTGCCTGCAATGCAGTAGTTCAGAACCTTGCGGGGATAAACCTCCCTGTCCTGACACTTGTCGGCTACCGCGCCGATTCCTTCGGGCAGATCGAACATTCGCAAAATGGCTCTTGTTATTTCCTCGGCGGCTTTATCCGTATTATCCGAAGAAACCTTGTGAAGAGCTCGTGGAACACATATTCCCGGAGATCCAATAGCCATATCCGTCAGCAAATCCAGAGCATCGTAGTCAGTCTGGAATTCGCCTTTCATCTGTGCGAGGTAATCTTCCGGGGAGATGCCTTTTTCATCAAGAATGGTTGCTATCTTGCCTCGAACATTCTGTCTGGTTTCTTCTAAAGACCGCATTTTTCCATCGAATTCAAAACAACTTTCCAGAAGCGTATCGTGAACACAAAGGAACCAGGCATCCGATGCATTGAAATTTTCCGCATCTTTCCGCAACCATCTTTGCGGGAATCTCTTCTCATTTTTCTGCAAGAAATAATAGGTGTTTCTTGAATTGGTCTTCCTCTGGCTGCGACACAGCCTTCCATTTGTGCGGCGTTCGGCTTCATAGGAAATCAATGAAGCAATCATTCTGGGAACCATCTCCCAGCCGGAAAAGACCAGTAGTTTCGAGAAGTTCTGGGCTTCTTTGAACACGCCTTGCGGTTCGTAATACGGCATGGACGGAGGAATCCACAAAAGGCGTTCGGCATGATCCTCAAAAGCGTATTTCTTCAAACACTCGAATTTTGCGTGGATCGGTCGTCCTGCGGAATCGCGGCGGTTCAGTTCTTCGTAATCGCTGATCCATTTCTTCCGAAGCCAAATATGATTGCGTTTGGGGCCGTGCGCAGCATCCTTTACAGCCTTTTCTTTAAGCGCATCCTTGATTTTCTGCTTTATCTGGTAATGATCCATGAAGCTCATCAGGAAGGGTGAGCTTTTTACGAAATCAACGGGCATCTCCTCAGACAGGCCAAGCTTTTCAATGATTTTCGACATTTCGATGAAAGCGCGAATGTCGCCTTCGCAGACATCAAGATTCTCCCTGCGTTCCCGCAGATAATCGCCGTCTTTCACAAATGATATGCGCTCGGTACGACACATCCCCGCATTGTACAGTTCGTCCTCTGCAGCCTGTTTTGCATCTGTGGAAAGAATGCCGTTCTTGAGCTCGCGCAACTTGACAGAATACGCTTTCCAAATTGAACGGAATTGCTGCCTGCGTTCCTTATTGTCATCAAGAAGAAAATCAACAACAGACAAGAATTCCTGATAATGCTCGTCGCTGTTGGCATCGTCTATTTCGTCCAAGGTGGAGTACAGTTTGTACGGAGTTGCGGACAGAAGAAGGACACGGGGGCGATTTTTAACTTCCGTTCCACACCGCAGGAATTGTTTGATGATTGGTTCCAAGTCATTGGCATTTGGATTGAGCAAAGTCTGGAAACGCTGGAATTCGTCCATAATGACTAAATCCGGTTGTAACATCCGCGCTGACACCTTTGCAAATTCCATACGAAGAATGGGGATCAGTTTTTTGTCGGGCAAGCCGTTCTCCGCGAGCTGCTTTTCCAGCTCTAGGACCGGGGAACCGGAATCAGTCAGGCTTTCGAGGATATCCGCCGGATAATGCTCGTTCTGTACCTTTTTGACACGATCTTCATAATAATTGCGTATCTTCAGCCACCTTTCTATTCTAACATCGCATCGAAGCAATTCAGATAGCTTGTTTCGCATGGTTTCGTTTTCAAGTCTGCGTGACAAGATGCAGTACATCAAGGCTCTTTCCGGTGCGCTGCCCTGTCCACCGGTTACTTGAAAACTTGTTCCCGGAGTCAGGGAAATCATCTGGATAAAAATACCCTTTTCCTTGCATTCTTTCTCCTGTTCGGTAACCAGAAGGTGCTGCATGGAAAGGCGCGTTTCCCCCATTTCTATACGATTATCTTCTTTGTTCTCTGAAAGCTTGAGCTTTCGGATATTCTGTCGCGCTATCGTCTGATTCGAGCAGACATAAACGACCTTGAACAGATCGTCTCCTTCCTTATGGCGAAGCACCGCGAGGTTTGCGATAACTCCTCTGGCGATCATCGTCTTGCCAAGTCCAACCTCATCGGCGACCAGGAACCGATGCTGATTCGTGTCACAGAAAACTCTATTGATGTGTTCCACCGTGGCTCGCTGGAATCTCTTGAGTTTATTCATCGTATCCTGGCGGAGCTGGTTCAGAACAGCCTCTCTGACGGAATTCGCGACTATTGGGAGTTGAAGCGGAATATCGTTCATTTCACGCCACCCGCAATTTTGCAGAACAACTCGCACATTCTGAGCAGATGATCAAGGTCTGCATTCGCGATTCTGCTATGTCCGATGACATCCTTGATCTTTTGCAAACGAGACGGGTCTTTTGCCGCGCAGGATAACATCTGTTCATATATCCCGGACATGGCTGTTCTGTTCGTTGTAATGTCGGAAAACATTTTTGCAGAAGAACCGCGAAGAATCGCCTCGGAATAGGCGTCATCCGCAAGCATATAGCTCAAATATTCCATCAACTGTCCGGTGTTTTTCAAGCATGTTTTTTCCACGGCTTCATCGCGGTTTTTAAGGCAGTCTTTCGGCAGCGTTTCTATGAAAAGAATTCTCTTCAACTTTTCTTCGCCAAAGCACATTGTAATGGAATAGAAATTGGAAAGAGCTTCTATTGGCAATTCAAAGCATATTTCATCCGGAAGATTGTCCCCTTTCTTGAACGAACGAGGGATGCCGCCGCCAATCGGGGCGATCTCAAGGTCGCATTGAACGGGATGAGCACATTCCATTCTTACATGAACAGCAAAGACCTGACCGTCCTTTTCTTCTAATATCGCTTCGAATTTTACAGTCAGAAGAAGATTCTTAAATGTATCCCGAAGCACATCCATGCTCTTTTCGCTGTCGGATTTCTCTGTCTGAGCTTCCGGCTGGTATTTTACAAAGGCCGCATCATTCTTCCCTTCGTGAAGCAAGTCCCTACACATCGTTTCAAAAATATTGTAACTTCTGAATTTCATGCCGACCAGAAGTTCAACGTTTCTGCCTTCCAGACCGTTGGTTGTCAAATTTGCAGATCCGATATACATGTCCTGCTTGACGCCACTGCCTTGAAGCAAATATATTTTTGCGTGGATGTCCTGATTTTGCCAGTGTGTGACTGCCTGTGACAGTTTTTCAGATTGCTCGCCATTGAAAATTTCATCGCGGATGCAATAGCATTCAATTCCCGACAGCAAATCAGGCGAGACAGCTGACAAAGCTTCTCTTCTGCTAAAAAGCAATTTCCGGTCCTGCGTCTTCTGAAACAGAGTTTTAACGCTATCCTCCGACAAGAAAGGCGACATCACCAGCATGCGGTCATATTTCTCCTGAAATGGCCAGACATGCTTGTTGTCTATGCCAAGAGAAATCAGGGAAAAGGATTCCGGTCTGATATCTTCGTTTCCGAATGAAACGAACTCAATTTCTTTGGCCAATGCGGAAAGACGAGTAGGCTGATTGTCCTTGCCTCGTTGTGTTTTCTTCAGGAAGTCGAGCATGTTCGCAAGCGGAGCACCATTTCCGGGGGTGTCTTGCGTCTTTCCATCAAAATACATGGCGACATCCCAGCAACGGTCAAAAGAGATGTTTTTGCTGAGGATGACAAGACGATAACGGCATTCCCTGCCTTTGACATATTTCAAAAGCCAGAATTTCGGGTGAAAGGCGGCTTTGCGGTTTACTGGAAAAACGGCTCGGTCCAGCATGTTCAGCAGTCTGTGTTCCTTTATATCGGGATACTTGATCTCCGATGCATCGCAAAAGACGTACAGCTTCGGCAGAAGCTTTTTGAGCGCATGAAGCATGAAGACCGGATTGTCCCGGCAATCCCCAAGCGAGTCTCCGCCGAATCCAAGTGGAATCAGAGATGCCATCAATGCCGACAAATCCAGAGAATAGGTGCAGGCAACAGCAAAATTAAGCTCGAAGCCATCTTCTGGCGAGGCAAGAGTGGCTCCGTAATCAAGGCGATCTTGTGAGGGCTCAATCATGGCTGTTTCCCCTCTGCAATCAAAATGTCTTTGATGATGCGGCAAGCATCGGGGAAACGATAATCAAAACCAAGCCCCCCGGCCCAATGGTTGCGGTAATACGGGTTGTCTTTCCCCAATTTCATTCTCGCATCGCCCTTGAGTTTTCTTTCCCGTGATGTAAGCAGTTCCTTCAATCCCGCCTCATCCAAATTCAGATAGTTGTCATGCAGCGCAATAAGAAAATCTTTGGTATGTTGTGGAGTTTTGATTCGTTCGAATACTTTGTCAAGTTTTACAGAATCAGCAAGCGTTATTAGTTTTTCCTGATTGTCTCGGTATTCTGACCACATCGTCTCCGCCTCTTCATTATGAAGCATGTAATTGAAGAAAACTTGTGCAGGTTTAACAAATTCTGAAAAGTCATTGGCAAGTTTCCAGTCCCCATATAATGATTCCGGCATTTGAAGATTTTTGCCTAGCTCGGAAAATTTCATTTTTCCAAAGGGATACAGTGAACGCTTGCAGACAAGGAATGCGAAGAGCGTATTGTCAAGATTCTCTGAGACCAGTTCTGCCAAAAAGGTGGCTTCGATCAATGTCAACTTGGTCGTTGGAGAACTTTTCCAGTCATCACGTTCGCTTGGAATTCTCCATCTCCACGGATGAGACGAATTGGGAAAACGTTTTGTTGCTGCATTCAAATCGTCATCCGATTCCGCACTGGACTGCATACGCTGTTTGGAAATCCGTAAATAATCGGCCAAGGAGAGACTATCATTTGCGGACGAAAGGAAGCCAAGTTTCCGAAGACCGTTCCAATAAACACTGGACGGCTGACGTTTGACCCAATCCTTCGAAGAGGAGTCTTTGTCCTTAAACAGGGTGCTTCCAAAAATGCCGGTACTCCCGCTATTCTGCTCGTCCGGAGACAAAGAATCCCACATCTTGCGGGAACACTGGCGCTCCATTTCACGAAGCCTTTGTTCTAGATTCCCAGATGGGTTGCGACTGAGTTCTTCGAGCTGGTAGGCGACAAGGAAAAAGTATTTGGGAATGGTCTGAACAGTAGACGTTCCGGGAAAGAAGTAGTCTGCAAAGCCATCGCGGATTACGCCTATTCCGAGCTCATCCAATGCACCGGGTGTCTCCAAAGACGCGATGATGTCACGAGCCAGATCACGGTCTTTCTTTGAGAAATCTACCCAACCAAACGTATTCACTTTTTGACCCCTTGAGCTGAAGCAAAACTCTTTTTGCCAGAAGGCGTTTTTGTTTGCATAATATAAATGGCAGAACTACAAAAGTCAAGCAGTGAAGCATTTTTTTCGCAAGTTGCTTCCTGGTGTCATTGAAAACCGAATGTCACGGTATGAACTTGGGATAAACGTTACTATGAGCAGATAGACGGCAAAACTAACGACATCACAGAAAAAATACCGTTCGAATTGCCTCAAGGTTGGGAATGGTGCAGAATAGGCTATATCGGAATCATGAATCCACGAAATCGTATTCCCGATGACACCATGATTTCATTCATGCCGATGACCCAACTCGAAAGTGGCTATGGAAGCGCTTATACGTTCTCTGAGAAGCTTTGGAAGGACGTAAAGACAGGCTTCACCCATTTCCAAGAAAATGATGTTGTATTTGCAAAGATTACTCCGTGTTTTCAGAATCGCAAGTCGGCAGTGATGCGGGGGCTAAAGAATGGCTATGGTGCTGGAACAACGGAGCTTCACGTTATACGATGTTTTTCCTCAGTTCTTCCAGATTACGTCCTTTTGTTTGTAAAGAATAAAACCTTTATATCAGATGCTGTTGCAACAATTCAGGGCGTTGTTGGGCAACAGAGGATTGATGCTATTTTTGTAAAAAGTTATTTTATTCCTATCCCCCCGCATGCTGAACAGATACGCATAGTTGAACGGATTAAAGCTTTGTTGAATAATGTTGATGAAATTGACCAGTCGTCCGAGACGATGGGGAAAACCATCTCATTGGCAAAACAGAAGATACTTGACCTTGCCATCAGGGGAAAGCTTGTCCCGCAAAACCCGGATGACGAACCTGCATCCGAGCTTCTGAGAAAGATCAAGATAGAGAAGGAAGCATTGATAAAAGCCGGGAAATTGAAGCGGGACAAGCACGAATCTTTCATCTTCAAAGGTGATGATAACTGTTACCATGAGAAGATTGTTGGTAAAGAATTTGATATATCAGAAGAAATCCCGTTTGAATTACCTCAAGGTTGGGAATGGTATCGATTAAATAGCGTGTTTAATTTTATTGATTATAGAGGCAAGACGCCAACAAAGCAAAAAAGCGGCATTCCTTTAATCACGGCAAAGAACGTGAAAAAAGGATTCATTTCATATACCCCAGCGGATTATATCAGCCCAGAAGAGTTCCAAAAACGGAAAAGCCGAGGTGTATCACACAAAGGAGATATTCTTTTTACAACAGAAGCTCCACTTGGAAATGCGGCACTTGCTGATTTGGAAACTTTTAGTGCGGGACAAAGGATTATAACTCTTCAGCAATATACAAGCTATAACATATTATCAAATAAATTACAACTCTATTTTATTCTATCGTCCTATTTTCAAGATTTACTTGATAGCAAGCATACTGGATCAACCGTTGCCGGGATAAAAGCTGAACGATTAAAAAGAATGCTCCTTCCTCTCCCCCCGCTTGCGGAGCAGAAGCGCATTGTCTCACAGGTTGAAAAGGTGTTTTCAATCTTGGAGACAATGCGCAAGTAAATCAAATCACCACGTTACGACTTTATCAACGATTTCCCGCTGTTCATTTGCAGTTCTCCGCAGATAGATTCGGGTGGTTTCGATGCTTTCATGCCCCATCAAATCGGCTAACAGAGCAATGTCATTAAACTTTTCCAAAAAGTTCTTCGCATAACGATGTCGAAAAGAGTGGGGATACACGACCTTGGGATTGATGCCATATTTCTCGGCGTAATTCTTCAGTTGTTGGGATATTCCTCGGACGCTGATTCTTACTCCAAATCGATTCAGAAAAAGAAAGCCAGAGATTCTTCCCTTTCTGTTCAGATATTCCCTTGTTTCCTGTTGTAATTGTGCCGGAATATACAACCGCCTGATCTTTCCGCCCTTGGTATAAAGGTCAAAATAACCGAGCTGGACGTGTTCGATTTTGATCTGGATCAATTCGCTAACACGTGCTCCGGTTGCCGCCAGATATCGCACAACAAAATACCATTCCATGTTTCCGTCTTTTTTTAATTGATTTTTCAAATACTGATAATCCGCATTGCTGATGACGTTTTCTAGAAAATTCTTTTGTTGGACCTTGACGGCTTTTAGACACAAACGGTCCTTATGTTGAAATTGCAGATATTTATTGATTGCCTGAATACGCAAATTGACGGTTTTCGGCTTGAAGTTTTCCAAAAGGAATCCTTTGTATTCCAACAAGTTCCTCTTATCCATCAATGGATAATGTTCCTGGAAATACCGTACCGCATAAAGGTACGCTGAGATGGTGTGTTCAGACATGTTGCCCCGTCTGAGATGGGCTTCAAACTTGTGCAGCATAATGCCTCCTGGTTATAGGGTTAAGAGGCATATAATGTACTGCTAAATCTGCCGAAAAGCTCCGGCATCTGTTATTATGAGCAGGCAGATGGAAAAACGGTGGAAATGACAGAAGAAATCCCGTTCGAACTCCCCGAATCATGGATTTGGTGTAGGGTGGGGACGCTTTGCAATTATGGAGTCTGTCAGAGTTCAGATTCCGATGAAATTCCTGAGAACGCTTGGATTCTTGATTTGGAGGACATTGAAAAAGATACAGGAAGATTATTGAGCAGGATAATCAAACAAGATCGCCCCACAACAAGTTCCAAACACATCTTTCATAAGGGGAATGTGCTTTTCAGCAAGCTTCGGACTTATCTGAATAAAGTTCTTATTGCGGATCAGGACGGCTTTTGTACCTCCGAGATATTACCTCTGGACTTTGGAAAGTATATCCTGCCGGAATATGCTCGATGTGTTATGATGTCGAAAATGTTTCTTGATTATACAGCGAGATGCGGATATGGTGTAAAAATGCCTCGATTGGGAACGGAAGATGGACGCAATGCTTTGTTTCCCTTACCACCGCTGACTGAACAGCAACGAATAATCTTAAAGCTGAATTGTTTTAAGAAAACTCTTTCATTGGAATAACAAGTCCAACACTTCTTCCAATCGTCTCGCTATTCTCTGCTGCTCGTGATAAGGTGGCAGAGGGAATAATAGTTGTTTGACGGTATCTGACTTTAGATTCTTCACCGTAGAGCCAGATGCAGCCTGTCGCAATAATTCGTAAATGGTTGCTGAACTCAATGCATAAAACAAAAAATCGGCATCAACTGTTTGCGGGAGAGGATGTAAAACCAGCCATCCGTCATGGATGCACCCATTTATTTTCAAGATATATGGACGTCCGAAACTCATTGAGTTCGACAGTAGAAAATCTCCAGACTCAACATAACGAGTTTGAGCAAGTCCTTCTGTTCGTATCTTTTCTCTTGTGGAGGTAATATACTTGCTTCCCGGAGCAACATCCCCGATTTTTATCCAATTGTAGCCATCTGGCTCATTTGTCAGATAGGCATCAATTGGACGGGGGGAACCACCTCTTGCAATATCCATAATGTCACCTAGGTTAACCCATAGCCAGTTTTCTGGAAGTTGAAATGGGAGTTGTATTGGTTTGCAGGCGTTTTCTCCCTCTATGTTCCAATAATAACAGTTATCATCACCTTTGAAGATGAAAGATTCGTGCTTGTCCCGCTTCAATTTCCCGGCTTTTATCAATGCTTCCTTCTCTATCTTGATCTTTCTCAGAAGCTCGGATGCAGGTTCGTCATCCGGGTTTTGCGGGACAAGCTTTCCCCTGATGGCAAGGTCAAGTATCTTCTGTTTCGCCAATGTTAGTTTGTTTTCCAATGATTCCGATGATTGGTTTATTTCATCAACGTTTTTCAGCAGATTATCGATTTTTGCGACAATACGCTTTTGCTCGGCAAGAGGGGGAAGAGGAAGCAGCAATGCTTTGATTTCAGCTTGAAAAATATTAGCTTGTGCAACTTGCTTCTGTTTTTTTTGAATTTGTTTTTGGACAACAGGACTTTGAATGGCATACTGCAAGTACAACGATGATATTATTCTGACTGCAATTAAAGCGACACTTCGTACCATAACACAATTGCTTATATCACAGATACAACAACGCCCAACGGTTCCAGAACAGGAAAGCAGGACGTCTCCGATTTGCGGAGAACAGCGTGTTGCCAAAAAAGCATACGTTTCCGATGAAACGAAATCCACGACGGAGAGATCCAATCCGTCATTTAATACATTCCGTGCAGAAATCAAGTAATAACCTGAATATTCTTTTTCTCGTTTTGGTGTTGAATGCTCTCCATCCGTTATTCTGTGGGCGATATTGTACATTCTGCACCACGCCCACCCCTGCGGTAAATCAAAGGGTATTTCCTCGGTAATATCGGTCTCTTTCCCATCGACGTGCTCATAATAACGTTTATCCTCACCGCGGAATATGAATGATTCGTGCTTGTCTCGCTTCATCTTCCCTGCTTTTATCAAAGCCTCTTTTTCTGCCTTAATCCTCTTTAGAAGTTCAGAGGCTGGTTCATCATTCGGGTCTTGTGGAACAAGTTTCCCTCGAATAGCAAGATCAAGAATCTTTTGCCGAAGAAGCTTGGTGTCAATCATTTTTTTCTCCGAATGTTGCGTAAAAACTTTCACTCTTCAATATCGCCTATCATTTTTTTCAGCGAAGCCACCGCATTGGAGATATTTTGACTCTTTTCCTCAATAATGGAAAAGAGTTCAGCAAGTGTATAATCATCGGCTGATTCGCCTTCTTCCTTGATCCATGAAATGTCAAGGTTCGTTTTGTCGCGAGCAAGAATGTCAGAAACCGGGAATCTACGCCATCTGCCGTTTGGATTCTCCGTACTCCACGTCTCTTTACGTTCACTGATGTCATCTGCATGATAGCAGGCAACAAAATCATCCAAATCGGCGCGTTTGATCGGATTCGTTGCCAATGTGTGCTTAATTCCAGTGCGATAATCATAGAACCAAATTGCATCGGTTTTGCAACCCTTAGAAAAGAAGAGAACATTGGCCCTGACGCCATTCGCATAAAAGATGCCGGTCGGCAATCGCAGAACGGTATGAAGATTGAAGTCTGTCAACAGTCTCTTGCGGACGACTTCGCCAGCACCGCTTTCAAACAAAACGTTGTCGGGAAGAACAACCGCAGCTCGACCACCGTCTTTCAGCATCAGCATCATATGCTGAAGGAAATTCAACTGATTATTGTTTGTGTCCACATAAAGGTCAGTGCGAATATCCGCGATATTAACAGATCCAGCGGGGCGTGTCCCGAATGGGGGATTCGCGAGGACGACATCGACAAGTTGATCCGGCTCTTTAATCAGCGTGTCTCGACAGGAGATGGGGCTTTGTTCTGCTTCAATCCCGTGAAGATAGACATTCATGGCTCCGAGCGTTACAACAAGCGGTGTGATGTCGTATCCGATTAAATGAGCAGGAAGGCTTTTAAGCTTGTCTTGGTCATTAGTCTGCTTTGCCATATGAGCGTAGGCCGCAAGAAGGAATCCACCAGTGCCACAGGCCGGATCACAGACTGTCTCATCAAAGCGGGGGCGAGTTACATCAACCATAGCTTGGATTAAGGCTCGCGGAGTGAAATACTGTCCAGCTCCGCTTTTCTTGTCCTGACCATTCTTTTCGAGGATACCTTCATAAATGGCCCCTTTGTCAATATCAGGGGAGAACCAGTCTTCCGCATCAATAAGCGAAATGACTTTTTTCAGGGATACCGGCTGGCCGATTTTGTTCTGCGCCTTGGTAAAAATTGTACCAATGAGCCCATCCTGCTTTGAAAGGATATCCAGGATTTCTTCATATCGATGAAGCAAATCCATTCCATCAAGACTAATTAAATCCGCCCATGTGCAACCTGCTGGAATAGAACTCGTGTTGCCCATGACCTGAGTAATCTCGTAATCCATCTTTAGAAAAAGGAGATACGTGAGCTGGATGATATAGTCTGTAAATCCCACCCCAGCCGAAGCGATAACAGTGGCAAGTCGCCAAACTTTCTGAGGAAGAGCCTGTTCGGTATTTTTAGCGGCCATAAACTAACCTTTCATTTTATGCGGCCGCAAGCATGAAGCCTGCGAGTGATTCAAGTAGGGCATTGATTTTGTCTGCACCGAATGCGCTTCTGAATTGCATCAGAAACTGCATTCCTTTTCCCACAGAAATGTCATGCGGACTGCATGCGCCATTGCAGACAATGTAATTGGAGATTTCAAGAATAATCCGGCGTTGCGTCTCGGACAGTCTATCACGCTGATTCTGTCCACACCACAACTCGAATCGTTGAGCAGAAAGAGAGTAAAGAGATTGGAGTTTTGTGGAGGAACCGAAGGCAAAACGCATCAACTGAATGAGATTGGTTTGAGCTTCTTTTTCTTCTGGTTTAAGAGGCACAACCCGATCCGGGTTAAGAATAGCGTAGGCATTCCAAAGCGTGAGTGCTTGGAAATCAGAGTTAAATGCCTTGAGTTTCTCTGCCAGGTCCGTCAGCATGGCATGTGTAATTGGCTCATTCGTTTGTTCTGCGACAATTTGTATTGCTTTTTCTTCGTCCCGATGCTGTTGGAGGAATTTCATAAATTCATCGGTTGTCTCTTGGGCTTTTTCAATAGAAAAACCTTTGTTGACGAGTGTGTCTCTCCCAGGTTGGAGAATATTTACAAATCCAGCATTGAGGATAAGGAGATACTCTCTTGCTTCCTTGTGAAGTGCCAACGGCTCTACAAGTGCTTTGCGCAGGAGATTCGGCTCGTTTGAATGAACGAATGGTTCTGCGGAAAGCTTGCCGGAATCAAAAGCCTCTTGAATATGTTTTGCGATTTCGAGCATATCCATATGGGCTAATGATTCAAATTTCTTGTGTTCTGCTGTCTGATATCTGTTGTATATCCGGGCAAGACGTTTTGAGAGCAAACGTAGGTTATCATCTGGGAGGTAGCCATGCGTAATTTGTTCAAGAAGCTGTTCAAGCGAGATATTGATCCCGCCACCAGTATCATCGCCTGATGTTTGTGTCTGCATAGGGTGGCGTGTAACTCCTATTGCGTCCACCAGCGTGAAGTGGTCTTTGGTGTCGGCATTGGGAGTTACATTCCGCAGAAGGTCATCGGTGATTTTGCGGCAACCTCGTCCTCGCATCTGAACATAAAGGGTCTCAGAATTGACATCTCGCATAAAGAGAAGAATTTCAAGCGGTTTGACATCGGTTCCGGTTGCTACGAGCGTAACGGTCACTGCAATGCGGAATTTTTTGTCATTGCGAAAACTCTTGATAAGTGCATTGCTGTCACCAGCAGAGTAAGTGATTTTTTGCGCGAATTCTGGAGCCTGATTGGGGAAGACCTCACGAAGAATCGAAACGATATTACTTGCATGTGCGTCGTTTTTAGCAAAAATCAACGTTTTCGGAATCATAGCTAAATCTGGCGTCCGGTTCGGATACAATTCCTCGTAAACCGCGTCTCGGAATGTGCTGAGGACAAGACGGATCTGTTCTGAATTTATGACGGCCTTGTCAAGGTCAGAAGACTTATAAGACCACGGTTCAATAGCGCGAGTGTTGCGTCTTTGTCCGGTATAAACCGTTACTTCTTGATACTTTTCTCCCTTGTCTATGATTCCTCCGCTCATTGTGGCTTCAGTATCTATATTGAATACCCTATATCCCACATTGATACCATCCGAAACAGATTGTTCGAGCGAATAATTGATAACACAGTTGTTATTAAAGAATTCCTTCGTTTCAGCCCCTGGGGTAGCTGTAAGGCCTATAATACGCGCACTGTCGAAATATGTCAGAACCTTTTTCCAGCGTCCGTAAATTGAACGATGACATTCATCAACAAAAATAAAGTCAAAATAGTTCGGCGGAAGCTGTAGCTGAGTAGGAAGTTCAATGTCAGGTCCATTTTGAGGATCGAACGAACCTTCGGAATCCTCCTGATCCTGTAACTCCTGCCCGCTTATAACAGAATATAGCCGCTGAATCGTGCAAATGACAAGGTTTGCATCGGGAATGACAGGTTTTCTTGTATTGCCAACCTGCTTCCACTCAATATCAGCTGCTGTCCAGTGAGTAGTGGTATAAATCGCACTAAAGGAATTACCGTTCTCCGTTTTATTGAAAATCCCAAACTCTCCGGCAGCCTGTCTACCCAAATTGTTTCTATCTACAAGGAATAGGACTCTTCGAGCTGGAGTATAAGCTAAAAATCGATATGTTGCCAGACATGCAGTAAAAGTTTTCCCGGCACCAGTTGCAATGGATATCAATGCACGTTTTTGACCACTGCGGAAGCTTGCCTCAAGGTTGTTGATAGCATCAAATTGGCAGTTGCGAAGTCCCTTTTTATCAAGTTTTGGCAAACCAATAAAGTATGCATCTTTTATCCCAGCAAGCTCCGCCATTTGTTTGGGGGTGTGCATTTTTTCAATCTTATAATACTTTCCATCTGGATTCTTTATGTTGCGAAAGAGCAGTTCCTTTCCATTTGAAAGATAAATCAAGGGGAGAGGATTTTCCCAATACTGATACATTGGAAGCAACTGATGGGTATAATTTTCGGCTTGCCCGGCAACCCAATCAGATAATTCTGTAGATTCCTTTTTCGCTTCCAATACTCCAATAGCTTTTCCTTCAAGAAAAAGCAAATAGTCTGCTTCAAGATTCCCCTTTAACAGACCTTCTTTAATTGCAATGGCAGAACGTCCTAGGGAGTATTCTTCCCTTGGGACTATTTCCCAGCCTGCTTCCTGAAGCATTCTGTCGATTTTCTTCCGAGCTCTCTCTTCGGGAAAAAGGATGTCAGACATTATATCCTCATTTCTATGTGCCGATAGTATCTTACTATCGGAAGATAAACTGGATGCTCTTTCCTCAAAAGAAGATATTCTGAGGAAAAGGGGTGAGCGCTATGCTATTTAAGAGATACTATAACGCCATTTGTCCAGATTTCAAGCACAGAAAATGGCAAACTTATTCCTTTTTCAACAAAAAACACAGATGTTATTATCATTCTTCATCCGTCCGCTCTTGTTTGCCCGGCTTTCTCTTCATTTCGATCAGGCCGATGCTTCCCGCTCTGCGTGAACGCATGTTGCCCCGAAAGCGAGCGGTATTAGGCATAACTGAGCATAGGCTGTCGATTTAGAATGCCCCAAAACTTTTCCGACATAACGCGGGAAACGGCCCCGTTTGAGTTGGGTCAGTTTCCGGGCTGAGTTTTTAGAAAAGGCATAGTTTGGTGAAAATCAGGTATTCTTTATCACCTCTGCCAGCTCACGCCATGCGCATTGGGGGTAATCAAATATCAACCAGCGTTCTCCCTCGAACAGATATAGGTCATCGG
>Ga0310690_10001978_pt1 | contig 34902 bp, 29 predicted proteins | sample AusTroGonzalo_MG_2_FD_207661 | JGI IMG/M metagenome (GOLD analysis project Ga0310690, IMG submission 207661) | Bovine rumen microbial communities from tropical cattle in Woodstock, Queensland, Australia - Gonzalo_04 (v2) (version 2) | ecosystem: Host-associated > Mammals > Digestive system >...
AGAAAAAACAAAACCGGCAATCTCAAAATCACCGGCGGCGGGGAAGTGGTAATGGAGACGTCGATAGAGGAAATCCGAGAATTCTTGAATGAATAGAGGTCTCAATACTTCACGGCGGCGGGAAAATCATTAAAGAGTAACATTGTTCTCTTGCGAGTCGGAGATTCCGCCAGCTCCTATCGTCGCTTGGCGGAATGGCGAGACGATAAATAAAAAAAGGCCGCCAGAATATGACGGCCCTACAGGGAGACGCAATGCATTGCGTCTCTACTGGAAGAATTGCCGCACGCGGTTGAAGACGCTCTTGTCGCTCTTGCCGGGTTTCGGCACAAAATTCTCGTGGGTGCTCAGTTGCTCCAACATCGCTTTTTCCTCCTTGGTCAGGGATTTCGGGGTCCAGACGTTGACGTTGACGATGAGGTCGCCGACGATACGCGAATTGACTTGCGGCAATCCCTTTCCTTGCAGACGCAGAATCTGTCCGCTTTGCGTGCCGGGAGCGATCTTAATCTTGGCCTTGCCCGTAAGTGTGGGAATCTCCACTGATGCGCCGAGCGCTGCCTGCGGAATGCTGATATAGTAATTGAGGTACAGGTTGTTACCGTCGCGCTCAAAGACATCGTGGTCGGCGACTTCGAAGACGACGAGCAGGTCGCCGTTGACACCACCACGTTGCGCTGCGTGACCTTTCTGAGGAACGGTCATCTGCATACCGTTGTCCACGCCAGCGGGGATGTTGATGGTGATGATTTCCTCGCCTGACACCGTGCCGTTGCCGTGACAATGTGGACAGGGATCTTTGATGACCTCACCCGTGCCACCACATTTCGGACAGACGGATGCCTGCTGGATAATACCGAACATGCTGCGCTGTTGGCGCACCACCTGACCGCTGCCGTGACAGTCGGGACAAGTCGTGACGCTGTTAGGATCTTTTGCGCCCGTACCGATGCAATGCGGACAGACTACCTGTTTGTTGATTTTCACTTTCTTCTCGACGGGTGCGGCCACCTCTTCCAAAGTGAGCTTCACTTTGATACGGATGTCGCCACCACGGCGCACACGCCGTTGCTGACCTTGGCCACCACCAAATCCGCCAAAACCGCTGAACCCGCTAAATCCACCACCAAATCCGCCACCGAAAATGTCGGCGAAGTGGCTGAAGATGTCATTAAAGTTCATGCCGGAGAAGTCGCTGGCTTGATTACCCATGCCCGCATGACCGAACTGGTCGTAACGCGCCTTCTTGTCGGGGTTGCTCAGCACATCGTAAGCCTCCGCCGCCTCCTTGAACTTTTCCTCGGCCTCCTTGTCTCCGGGGTTACGATCGGGGTGGTATTTCATGGCCAACTTGCGATAGGCCTTCTTTATTTCGTCTGCCGAGGCCTCTTTCGTGACCCCAAGCACCTCATAGTAATCTCGTTTTTCCATACTTATCTTAAATTCCTCCCTTATCTATTATTTATTTACCTTGGCTATTGGCTGTTAGCTGTTGGCTATTGGCTATTGGCGAGTGCTAAAGGCCAAAAGCTAATGGCTAAAAGCTAAAAGCTATTGACCCACAACCACTTTCGCGTAGCGGATAACTTTGTCTTTCAACTTGTATCCCTTTTCCGTCACGTCCATCACCTTGCCCTTGTCCTCCTCTTTTTGAGCAGGAAAATGGGTCACCGCTTCGTGGAAATCCGTGTTGAATTCCTCACCCTTAGCCTGGATTTCCTCCACATCGAAGCGTTTCATCATCTGAACTAATTTATTGTAAATCAGATTGAAGCCCTCTTTGATAGAGTCAATATTGTCGGCCTTTTCGTTAGCGGCGATGGCGCGCTCAAAGTCATCAATGACGGGTAGCAGGCTTACCAAAACCTTTTCGGAAGCAGTGGAAATCAAATCGAGTTTTTCCTTGCTGACACGTTTTTTATAGTTGTCAAATTCGGAGAAAAGACGCAAGAAACGGTCGTTCAGTTCGGCTTTTTCGGCTTTCAGCTGCTCGATTTCTTTTTCCAGCTCTTGAACTTTCGATTTATCTTTGTCTTTCTTCCTTGTAAAAATATTTTTTCTGTTTTTGTCAGTGTTTTCCTCTTTTTCCGACAAATTGTCAGTATTTTCCTGCACTTCCTCATTCACTTCAGGATTCTGCACTTGCTCGTCCTGAACCATTTCTTCTTGATTGTTTTCCATATTACACTTATTTTCAATTACTTACATACATAACGATAGCGCGGTGCCGAACCTCAAATTCGACCCGCCGAAAAGCTATAGCAAAAAATTTGCCAAAGATAGCATTATTTGAAAAAATGACGTTCGCTGCTGTGACAGCCGGCTTCCATAAAGGAGATGTACTCCAAGAAAATTTCGTCTTTATTTTCTGGGAAAGAATGTCCAAACTTGCTGGCCAATTTCGCGATTTGCTGTAAATTATTGTATTCCAAAGGATTTTCCGTTTCAGAAACGAAGTTGTGCGGCACCTTTGCCGTATCGGTGTAGGTACCGGAAACCTCTTCGGGCAGATTGGCGGGCAGAATGACGTTGAAATCTTCCGCATTGTCGGGCAAATAAGCGGTTTGTAAAAGTGAAAACTCTGCTTTATTAACCTGGTTGACAATATCTTGTGGAAGTTCCACATTGAGAGCATTCCACAGCAGCACATTACGGAAACCCGTGTGGTCGAGGGTAGCGGGTATGTCTATAAGTTCCGAACACACAGGCGTTTGCAACACCGTCTCCAGCTTTTGATGCATCTCGTCGTTCAGCGCGTGCCCACCGGGCGCAATATGTGGAAACATGCCCATATCGTACAATCCCTGACTGTTTAGCTCGCTCTTGATGGTGAGGAATCCTGTCGCAGGTTTCGACTGGATGTCCAGCAACATGCAGAGGTTCTCCAATTCGTGGTATGCCGCTTCCGTGAGCCACTGTTCCCAAACGATGAACGCAGGCGTGGACAGCTTCAACAAGTCATCAACAAATATCTGTATATCAGTATTTTGAAGTTTGTTTTTGCACAACAAAGCCTCATAATCATCCGCCATCAGCGCCTGTTTGTAGGCCCCGTAATTCTTCCCCAACACGTCAACATAAATGCCCTTTTCCAGATGATGCTGAATCAGGTAAAAGTTGACGGAGCGGAAAAAAGCGTAATAGTCAGTAATATGCAGTGTTCCAGGCATATTGAACCAATAACGCGGAGTTTCTGGACAGCGGTTGAGAATTTCGAGAACCGCCTTCAACGTTTCCGGAACCTGTAGAGACGGTGTGCACACCGTCTCTACGTCACCGTAATCGTTGACGATATTTTCAAAAATGCAATAGAATCTATCCGACTGAAACAACTCCGCAAACGGCAGAATATCGTTTTTGTCGGCAAAGAAGTCCGTGCCGCGACGGTAGTAATCAAACGATCCCAACGCATTGGTGTTCAATACGGTACGGGCCAATCGTTGCAACAGATATAAGGTTTCGTTGGAGTAGCTGCCGGTGCTCATTACCAGCGTCTGGTTAACCTCAGACTTCTGCAATCGCTGGCTAATATATCGGAAGGCCTCCTCGAACGAGGTGGGCACTATGTGTCCGTTTTGTTTGATGTATGGAGTTGTAATTCGTTGATTCATTGTGGATACCTCATTCATTACATTCTTTCGTTATGCGACCCCAGGGCTCACTTCCTTCACCCTGGGTTGACATAGGTCGGGCCTACTATTGCCTATTGCCTATTACCTGTTGCCTGTTGCCTATTACCTCTACTCCTGCGTCAACCGATGGAACAGCTGCTCCATGCTCAGCGCGTCCAAATCGGCAGCGGTTTTCAGTCCGACCTTCTCGGCCAGTTGATGGAGGTCCTTGGTCAGGGTATCGGCCACCAGATGACCTTTGTTGATGATGACGACGTGGTCGCACATGGCCTGCACTTCCTGCATAATATGGGTGGAAAGCAGCACAGTACGGTCCTTGCCGTATGAGCGTATAAGTTCACGAATTTCAATCAGTTGGTTCGGATCGAGGCCAGTGGTCGGCTCGTCAAGGATCAACACTTCGGGATTGTGGATCAGCGCCTGCGCGATACCGACACGCTGTTTATAACCACGCGACAACGCCCCGATTTTCTTATGTTGTTCGGGAGTAAGACCGGTGCGTTCAATCACTTCGTCCACACTCTTCTTTTTGTCTTTCAGATGGAAAACGCCCGCCACAAACTCCAAGAATTCAAGCACATACATGTCGTAATAGAGCGGATTCGCCTCAGAAAGGTAACCGATAATCTGCCGCAATTTCAGAGAATCTTTCCAAATATCAAGACCGCAGACGGTGACATCGCCTTCCGTGGGAGGAATCAGTCCGGTGATGATTTTCATCATCGTAGTCTTCCCGGCACCATTCGGGCCCAGAAAACCGACGATTTCACCTTTTTTCGCTTCAAAACTAACCTTGTTGAGGGCGTATTGCTCTCCAAAAACCTTGGTAACGTTGTTAACTATAATCGACATGTTCGTTCTTTTTCAAAGAAGGCGCAAAGGTACATTTTTTTTGGTTTCAAGGAGGCGACGCTTCCAAGCGTCGCAAAATCAGCCTGCAGGCCTAATGGTCCGCAATTTGAGACGCTGGAAGCGTCTTCTCCTACCGGGTGTTCAACCATTTTTTCGCTTTACCGCCTTTAGCCTCAGTTAACCGGACGGAAGAGAGCGACTTGTTGTCGATGACGTTGCGATGAATCAGGAAGAGATACTTTCCATCGGGAGCATCCGCCAATTGATTGCGGAACTCCTCCATATAGAGCTTTTTCAGCTTTTCATCCTTCACTTTGTACCCTTTTTTGGTCTTCTCCACCCATGTGGAATATTTCGTGGAAGTGATATGATAACGGAGCTCCTCCTTCACAGGCATTGAAAAGCCATAGCGGTAAGGCTGGAGCATCTGTACTTCCGCAGACTGCAACAGCTTATTGTTGAATGTATTATCTAACTGATTACCATTAATATACATTTCAACAATACCGTTCGTGTCCAACGATAGCACGAACGTAATGTCCGTTTCGATCGGATGGGTGTTCTGACAAGCGGTCTTATCCAAGAGTTGGAAAAGATACTCGTCCATCATTTCATAATCCTTCGGATAAACTGTACGATAAGGAAGAATTACATTGCGGTCATCTTCCAAAAAGCCAGTGATGGAGTCCATTTTCTGGACAAAATCCGTTGGAAATTGATACTTATTCCACTTATACCCATAACTATCCGCCTGTTCAACCCATTTCAGATACTGATTACGGGCTTTCTCGTAGTCTCCCTCCAGATTCAGCATCTCAATCAAACAAAGCGATTTGCAGAGGTCTGCGGTCTGTTCTACAATTTGCAAACGCATCCTCAACGAGTCTTTTGCAGGAATCGTAAGATTTTCATAGTCAGCGTAATCCAGCGCATCCTCATAATATTTGAAAGCGCTTTCAAAATCCTCCATCTGTTCCAACTGTTGCGCTTGGTTCCAAAGATGGTAGAACTGCTGGTAGCATTCCATCAGCAGGATTTTTTCTTTGATCTGGTTTTTGACATCACGGGCGTTTTTTCCCGAAGGAACGGCATTCAATGCATCAAAATAATATTGTTTGGCCACATCGTAAATGGCACTTTGGGCCAAAATCCCCGCTTCCGAATAAAGTTCCCTATAGTCTGATTTCGTTTTCTGCGCAGCAAGCGACAGGCATAAACCTATCATTACCAATAAGATATAATATCTTGAAAATCTTTGCATGCTTTAATTTTAACAGAAAACAGTTAATTTTTTTGAGGGCGCAAAGATACGGAAAAAAATGATAACTTTGCACGCTCATTCGGGTACACAATACCCGCGTGACACCTTTTAGTTAATAACCTGATCCTAAAGAAGTTCTGATGGAAAAGCGAATTGGCACCATTACGGTATTATTGTCAGACAAATCCGCCGCTGCGCAGGTGAACGAAATCATCTCCGCCCATTCCGGCATTGTATTGGCACGGCAAGGACTCCCCTTCCGCGAGCGCCCCGTCGCCGTCATCTCCCTTATCGTCGAAGGCGAGGTGGATGAGATCAATTCGCTTTCCGGCAGTTTAGGAAAAATAGCAAATGTGATGACGAAAGCGGTAATCACAAAGATGACGTAAGACGTGTGACGTGTGACGTAAGACTTGAATCTAACGGAATATCCCAAAGTCTCACGTCACACGTCATACGTCACAAAACAATAAAACAAACAAAAACAAATAATATGCAATTCAACCCCGAAAAATGTCGCATCCCTGACGAAATAGGGAAACCCTTTATCGACTCAGAAGAAATCTGGGATTATATCAACAAGACCGAAAGCACGCCCGAGCGGGTGCGTGAAATTATCGCCAAATCGTTGAACAAGAACCGTTTGACGATGGAAGAGACGGCCGTTCTCGTCAACACCACCGACCCCGAGTTAGTGGAGGAGATCAAGGAGGGCGCGCGCACACTGAAACGCAACGTCTATGGCAACCGTATCGTCCTGTTCGCGCCGCTTTACGTGGGCAACTATTGCGTGAACAACTGCAAATACTGCGGCTTCCGTTCCTCCAACAAGGAGCAGGTGCGCACCACGTTGACAGACGAAGAGTTCGTGCACAACATTGAAGCTCTGGAAGAAGACGGCCAGAAACGACTGATCCTCGTCTATGGCGAATCCCCGAAATACTCCCCCGAGTTCATCGCGCACACCACCCGTCTGGCCTACTCCGTGCACAAAGGCAACGGCTCCATCCGTCGCGTCAACATCAACGCCGCCCCGTTAGATGTGGAGGGCTTCCGTGTCGTAAAAGAGGCTGGCATAGGCACTTACCAAATCTTCCAGGAGACTTATAGCCCTGAAGCATATGCATGGTACCATCCTGCCAACACCATCAAGGGCGACTTTAACTGGCGCCTCACCGCCATGGACCGCGCTCAGCAGGCAGGCATCGACGACAACGGTCTCGGCATCCTCTTCGGCCTCTACGACTGGCGTTTCGAGGTGCTGGCCATGATTCGTCACACCAACCACTTGGAGGCTTGTTTCAACGTGGGACCACACACCATCTCCTTCCCGCGCATCAAGGACGCTTCCGGTTTGGATATTGACAAGAAGTATTTTGTGGATGACGAAACCTTCGAGAAGATCATTGCTATCTTCCGTCTGGCCGTACCTTACACCGGCATGATCCTCACGGCCCGCGAGACCTCTGAGTTCCGTGCCAAAGCCATCCAATATGGTATTTCGCAAATCGACGGCGGCACGAACTTGCAAATCGGCGACTACAAATACCACCACGAAGAGACCGAGAAAAACAGCGACAAACAGGAGGACCAGAACCTGCACCGCGAGCAGTTCAAAATCGGCGACGACCGCACTTTGGGCGAAATCATTGAAGAACTGTTAGACACCAACTACATCCCGAGTTTCTGCACGGCATGTTACCGTTTGGGCCGCACCGGCGAGCACTTCATGGAGTTCAGCGTGCCCGGCTTCATCAAACGCTACTGCACGCCCAACGCCATCCTTACTTTGAGCGAGTATTTGGTCGATTATGCCACTCCTGAAGTAGCCGCCAAAGGCTGGAAAGTGATTGAGAACAACATCGTGAATGTCGACGAAAAGTTCCGCGACGAGCTGCTGAAACGCATCGAGCGCATCAAAGCCGGCGAGCGCGACCTGTATTTCTAGCTGTTGGCTGTTAGCTGTTGGCCATTAGCAATGATAGACAATTCATTTTATTTTTTCCAACTATAAAATTTGTGGAGACGCGATTCTTCGCGTCTCCACTTTATTTATATAGGTCTGTTCGGTAAGAATCGCCATACATGACGGCTCTACCTTATCTCTAATTGCTGATTACCATAATGGAAAACAAACACCCCAGGATGGCTCTCAAAATGCTCATACTGATCAACATACGTTTCGAAAAAATCGCCGTCAACATGAAAATGGACCGTTCGGGAGTCCTGTTGTGGAATAAAGACCCTTTCAAATCCAACCAATGTTTTCACAGGTCCCTTTGAATCTTGCGGGTTGCTTAGATAGAGTTGCGCAACTTCTTCACCGTCAATATTTCCCGTATTCTTTATGTTGAATGAGAAAGTTTGCGTGGCGGCATCATATTTTCCGTCAGAATACTCAAAAGTGGTGTAACTGAGCCCGTAGCCAAACGAATACAACGGCTTCTCCGTCATAAAACGGTAGGTGCGATGCTCCATCTCGTAACTGTCGAATGGAGGAATGTAATTGTTTGTACTATAAAACGTTACAGGCAGTTTTCCGCTGGGATTCACCTTGCCGAAAAGGACATCAGCCACCGCTGTACCCGCCGACTGACCGCCATACCAAGCCGCCAGAACCGCATCCAAGTTTTCATCCTCCCAATCCAATGCGACCGCGCCGCCAGAACAGAGAACAAACACGACAGGTTTTCCCATCTTCTTGATTTTCATTAACATACCCTCTTGAATACGCGGAAGGTCTATATTGGTTCTGTCGCCCCCGTGAAAGCCATCCAGCTCCACTTTCAACTCTTCGCCCTCCAGTTCAGGAGAGAGTCCCCCGACAAAGATCACGAGGTCGCATTTGGCGATTTGTTTGTCGAAATCCGCGGGCAGCTGGTATTTGCCATCCACATGGTGGCAAGCGGTATCGAAGTAGATTTCGGGACGTTGGTTGGCCGGCAACGACTGAATATGGTTCACAATGCCTTCATAGAGAGTGACGGCATGGCGTGGCGTACCGTTGTAGTTGCCGCACAGCATTGCCGAATCCGCCGCGTTGGGGCCCAAAATAGCTATTCGATTGTACTTTTCAGGCTGCAATGGCAGTATTTTCTCCTTGTTTTGCAATAAAACAATGCTCTTTTGCGCCATTTCGAGGGCTTTTTTCTCAAACAGCGTAGTATCCGGCACCTCAGTGAAGGGCTGCTTTGGGTCGAACATGCCTAAGGCGAAACGTGCTTGGAGTATCTTAAGTACATGAGCATCAATGAGATCTATGGGTATCAATCCCTGTTCCACAGCCTCTTTGAGAGCCGGCAGACCGCTACCACATTCCAAGTCGATAACAGAGCCGAACGCCGCAGCGGCAGCATCGGCAGCGGTGGCGTGGGTCTCGTGCCTCGGAATCACTGTGTCACGCTCCCAGCAATCGTTCAATGCCCAACAGTCCGTCACAAAAATCCGATCGTATCCCCACTGATTGTGGAGAATGTCGACCAGCAGACTCTCGTTGGTGCAGCACGGCACGCCGTTCAGCCGGTTGTAACCACACATCACCATACTTACGTCGGTGTTTTTCACAATGTACTTGAAAGCAGGCAGATAGGTTGTCCAAAAGGCGCGTCCGCTGACAGAAGCATCAAAGGAGTGCCGGTCGGCTTCGGGACCACTGTGCACGGCGAAGTGTTTGATGCAGGCCAGTGCCTTATAGCGACCATTAACCTGCTGCTGCAGACCATTCACACAGGCGGCACCCATGCGCGCGGTGAGGTAGGGATCCTCTCCGTAGGTTTCCATGCCACGACCCCAACGCGGGTCACGAAAGATATTGATATTCGGAGTGAAGAAGGTGAGTCCCATATAGTCGTCATACGCACCTGCCTCTTGGGCGAGATTGTATTTCATCCGGGCTTCGTCAGCAATCATGCCGAACATTTCCTGTACCGACTTGTCATCGAAAGTAGCGGCCAACGCCGTGGGCATCGGGTAGACGGTCGCGAACCCATTACGAGCGACTCCGTGCAAGGCCTCGTTCCACCAACTGTAAGCCGGAATTCCCAACCGTTCCACAGCTGGATTGTGGTGCTCCATCATTCCCAACTTTTCATCCAGAGTAAGCTGATCCAACAGCAGTTGCGCCCGTTCATCTATGGAAAGATTCGGATTGCGAAAGTCCTTCTGTGCGTGAACGGAAAAGGCAAGTGCAAGGCCTATGATGCTAACGAGTATTCTTTTCATAACGAAAAAATCTTTAGAGACGGTATGCACATCGTCTCTACATTACCGGACAATCAATTTTTTGGTAACAAAGACATTATCTTTTTGTATATAAACCAAATACGAACCAGATTTTAATGTTCTTGTGGCAATGCGGTTCACTCCAGGTTGTGCATTGCCATTCATCACACATTGACCTGCTGAGGTGAAAATCTGCCAAGACAACACCTCCTCCGTCGGATTATCCAGCGTAAAGAAACCTTGGGTAACAGGATTCGGTGTGAGGTTAATTTTCGTTAAAACATTATCCGGAACAGCGCCACTAATATTTACATGAACCACATAGGTTCGAGTGGATTGGTGTGGAGTGGTAACTGTATAAGGAACATCGATTACGTTACCGTAACTATCCAAAAAGGTTTGTGCCTCAATCTCGCTAGGCGTAATCGTTACTCCCAAAGGTTTGGTAATCGTTGGGTAAACGTTTGACAAAACAGGAATTACGCATCCCACATAAAATAAGATTGAATCAGAATCTGTGATTTCCCCATACATATCCCCAACCACTTCAAGTCCAGGATTCATATCCACCAATAGATCAAACCCCGTAATCTCCGGTTCTAACACATAGATAGGCTGATAGTTAACAAGACCATAAGAAGGATTGTCCACTTGATGGAAAATCACCGCTTCGGCATCTGTCGCATTATCGCAACCCCAATAGTTGCCTACTGCGTCTATATTGCTGATGGCATTGTTATACAATTCGTACTCTACGCCGCCGTTTCCGTTGTTATACAGAACGTTATAACCTGGATCATCTGCAGTACCCATATCCAGATGATGATAAGAGATAGCCGTGATTCCCCAAAGGTTACCAGTAATAAGGTTATGGCGAAGCTTGGCGGCGCAAGTAATGTCGGAGCCGTAAATGCTTATTCCGCTGCCTCCATTGTTCGGGTTAACCTCTAAGTTATTGTACCAAAAATCGTTATTGTATATCTCGGATGAAATATTACAACCGTTTTGCGTATAACCGTATCGATTGTTTGAAATCATATTGTCTTTCAGCAACACCTTAGTAACATTAGGATTGCTTATGTTCATAATACCTATACCACCCGACATGTTGCTGGCCACTCCTCTAATCAAATTCCCGATAATCTTGATGGTGTCTGTTGTGCCTGGACCCAAATTGATTTGTGGAGTGTTGGCATTTGCTAACACGTTATTATAGAATGTATTATTCAAAATCTTTGGACAACCGTCCGCGTTAATCGCTGACTGTACGGCACATGCTTGATTGTCGTGGAAAGAACAGTTCTGAATCACTGGATTGCAGTTCATAAAGCTAATGACATGACCCGAGAATTGGTCAAACTCACAAAAAACAAACTTAATATCACTGTTTATCAATGTGATATGATTACAATATTGGACATGAACAGCAGAGAGGATGCTTTGCGGAGCATCTTCAAAACGCATTTCGAAATGGTTGTTTTGGGTTGAATCTCCTTGAATAAGAAGCACTTGATTTCTCTCTTCGACAAGAAGCATGCCCTTGAAGGTCAAAGTCACGCCATTATCAACGGTCACGGACACGACCGAAGACTCGATAATCAAGGTGTCATTGGGAAGGAGTGTTAAATTTTCTAAAATCCGATATTGGTTCGGTTGGGTGCACTGCACAGCAGACGGAGCATACTGACTCAACGTGTAGAGCGTGTAAGATTGTCCCGGCTGTGAAACTGCCTGAGAAACAATGAACAATGCGACTAAAACAAATAAAATTCTTTTCATAATACACATATTTAAACGCCGCAAAGGTACAGAATTTTCAAAGACAGAAACATATGAAGAATTTTTTGCATTTTTGCAGCATCATGATGATTATCGTATATGGACAAGCAAGTCACTGAAACAGTTGTCGTTGCCAGAGCGCACAGCGAATTTCCTTCGAAGTTCGGAATTCCGCGGCAAAGCGGGTTAGTGCCGTCGTTGCGCACGCGCATCGTGTTTGAACCCGAGTTTCGCAATGCGGAGGCGTTACGCGGCATCGAAGAGTTCTCCCATCTCTGGCTAATTTGGGGTTTCTCGGAAGTGCACCAAGAGGGCTGGTCACCCACGGTGCGTCCTCCACGGCTCGGCGGCAACCGACGCATGGGCGTTTTCGCCACACGCTCACCCTTCCGTCCCAATCCCATTGGACTCTCCTGCGTGGAACTCATCGAAGTCGATCTCAACCCCAAGAACCCCACGCTCCTCATAGGCGGCGCCGACCTCATGGACGGCACCCCGATATACGACATCAAACCCTATCTGCTCACCACCGACTGCCATCCGGAAGCCACGAAAGGGTTCACACAAGAGCACGAGAATTACCAACTCGAAGTGGAAATCCCCGAACAAATTGCCCAAAAGTTATCAGCGGAAAAAATCACCAAATTACGCGAAGTGTTAGCCCAAGATCCGCGTCCCGCCTACCACCACGACGAATCCCGCGTGTATGGTTTCCCCTTCGACGGCTACGAAGTGAAGTTTTCGGTGTCCGAAAACCGTGTTGTCGTTAGTTCTATTAAAAGGAAACGGTAGAGAAGGTGTGCACACCGTCTCTACAACAACGTGCACACCTTCTCTACCGTTAGAATTTATTGACCCATTCAGCCACCTCCGTGGCGGAAATGTTCTTCATGCACTTGAAGTGCTTCCTTTTACATTTCGAGCTGCCGAACTTGGAACAGGGACGGCAGTGAAGCGGACACACCTCAAAATTGCGGAATTTATTTCGTTCGCCGGGCATATAGGGATAATAGCCGTACTCAGGAATCGTGGATCCGAAAATGGCGGCAGTAGGCTTGTGTAGTGCAGCCGAAATGTGCATCAAGCCCGTATCGCCAGTGATCACGCAATCAGCATGTTGCAGAATTGCCGCAGATTGGTAGAGAGAATATTTGCCGCAGCCGTTGGTGGCGCGCTCGCCCAACTGGGAAACCACCTGCTCGCCCTCTTCATAGACATCCTTCCCGCCCAACAACATAATAGGCTTGTGCAGAATACTCGCAATCTCCACCACTTTGGAGACCGGGATGCGCTTGGTGAAATGCTGGGCAGCCAACACGATGGCCACGAAACCATCATCGAACATCATCGGCAAATCATCCTCTTCAAATCCTTGGTCTTCAGGAATATAAAACTCCAAACCTTTGTGGTCGTTATGCACATTCAGCACCTTCACCGCCTCAAAATAGCGTTCCACGATATGGGTTTCAGGTAAACCGTTCATCTTCAAGCGGTAACACATCCACTTGGAGAAATTGTGCTTGTTGAAGGTGTAGGAAGGACATTTCAGCCGGCGCACGACCTTACGCGAACGAAGCGTCTTCTGCAAGTCAATCACCACATCGAATTGCTCTTTTTGCAATTCCTCAATGGTCTGACTTACATTGTCAAGATCGTAGACATGCACTTTGTGGATATGCGGATTGTTCTCAACCACAGGTACATATTCTTTTCTAACCAAAAAGTGGACTTCCATTTGTGGCAGCTGTTCGTTCACCGCTCTGACGACGGGCGTAGTCAACACGATGTCTCCGATAGAGCTAAGCCGGATAATTAAAATCTTTGATTGCGACGGGGGTTGTCTATCATCCATATTGCGATAAAAATTAATTTTGTTCTGATATAGCTTGATAATGATTGTCTACCGGTGTGGCATAAATCTTCAACAGGTTTTCATGCATCTTTTCTTCTGGCACATCACAGTTTTGCGACTGGCGTTTCAGATAGCCTTCGAATTTTTCGCGTTCCTCAGGCGTATAACAGTGAGAATAAACTTGATTCTGATGAAGGATGTCGTGGGCGATATAGTTGTTAGGATAGAGCGTGTAGTTTTGATAAATGTATTTGTCAATCAATTGGCAAACATAATAGAGCTTGTCGTTATTGTTCAGATGTTCGGGCACCGTGTCCAATTCCTCATCTAACGGTTTGCAGATGCAGAGAGAGATGCGGCCTTTTTGCCCGAAAATGCCCTGTTTGATACTATCGAAATCCTCGCCAGGCTGTTTGTGGTAAGGGCCGTCCTCACTCAGCGCCACCTCACGGGCCTTCATTTTGTCGCAGGGCTCGTATTCGTATGAGATGGAGACTGGGGTGATGTTCATTCTGCGCATGGTCTCCACCAGCTGTTTGTCGTTACCCAAAGTGATCATCTTCAAAAGTCCCTGCTTGGTATGGTCGTTGCCGTCTTTGGTACGGCCATCACGCTGGGCAATCCACACCGACTCCTTATCCTCGAAAAGAGAATACTGGATATAGGCTGCCAAATGTTTGGAGTTCAGCAATTTATCACGCATGGAGCCGCCGCGTTTCACCTTAATCATTTTATTGAGTTTCGCAACTTCGCCTAGCAAAGGAGTGGTGAAAAGGTTGTCGCCCATCGCGATGCGGGACGTTTTGCGATGCTCGATGAAGAAATAATATTGCAAAAGGGCAGGATCTAGTGTGATGTCGCGGTGATTTCCGATGAACATGTAAGCCTCGCCCTCCTTCAGATGCTCAATTCCCGACATCGAAATGCCCTTGGAAGTTTGGGCCAAAAAAGCATCGAGGAAACGTTTGTCGAAATCCACCTGGACCTCTTCGATGGTTTGGAAATGTTCGATATCCTGACGGAAGGCCTCAACGGAATAATTGGGCACACAAAGACGGATGGCCTGCCCGAAGCGCGGGTCCTCCATCAGATGGTAGTATGCCTCCTTAAATTCGTCATTCGTATAAGGTCGTATTTCGTCAAAATCCATCTCTAAATTTTTCAGGCGGCAAAGATAGCATTTTTTCGTTAGTGCTCCGCAAGGCTTCTGCAAGGTTACCAAACGCTTATTGTTCTTTCACGTTTTCCTGTAACGTTTTGTTTATAAGTGTTTTAAGCTCCAAAATATTCGATTCCACCACTTTTCTCTTTTCCGGTTGGAACATGGTGGCATATTTCGCTTTCCCTAACTTGAATTTCAATTTGTCCTCCATCCCGATAATATCCAAGCCGATGCGCAACGGTTTCAACAACGAGATATTGTAGTCGTAGGTCATGTCCAAATTGTGCCGCCCAGAGATGATGGCACTATACTTGTCGATGGAAATCAGGAAAGGATAAACATCGACTTCGTTTCGGAAAATGGTGATTTCCGTAGATAGACTGTCGATTTTGTTCTGCGTTTTCTTGCTGAACATCAGTTTCTTAGCAATGGTTTTATAGGTTTCGTTGTCAAGAACCACCAAATCGTGACCATTGATGGCGGCAGCACCTCTGAGGGTAGAGAATTTGATGTCATAGTTGGACTTGAGATAGGTTTCGGCAGCGAAATGGAACTCCGCGTTGCCGCTGAAAGACTTCAGCATCGGCAAGATCGTATCCACTTCCGGAATCATGTCAATGAGCTTATCTATCTTGATGTCAAGCAGATGGAAGTCGAAACCGAGGAAAAGGTGATTCATACGTGGAGTGCGGTACATGGCGGTGAGCTGCATCCGCGCGGCATCGTTGGTGAGGCCCATCTCCTCCAACACCAGCACACCGTCTTTCACGTAGACGCGGCCAGCGATGTTGTTGAACTCCGACTCCTCATACAAAGCTTTTTTGATGGTGGTGTTCATGTTGACATCCACGCCAAACGGGACGATGAACGGTGTAGCTTCTTTATTATCAGTCAATTGTTCAGCCTGTTCCAGGAGCGTATCGGGAGCGCCAAAACCATCCACAAACGCCATTAATTCATTCAAATTCAAATAGTTGGCCACTAATTCTAAGTTGCCTTTAAGCAACCCTTTGTCTTGGAGGTAAGGCTCGATACCGGTGATGGTGCCTGTGAGATGAATATCCGACTGTCCAAACTTCAAATTAGCCTTTTTTAACACACATTTCTGCGGGTTAAAATCAACATTCAAGGCAGGAAATACTACCGCGTGTTCCACATCTCGAATTTCCGCCTTAGCATTGGTGGCTTGCAATTTCACCACCGGTGACCACTGCAATAGCGGGTGCTCTTCCTTATCCTTATAATCAATTTCAGCTTGCAGATTTATTTTATCCGTAGTGAGGTTGAAGAGATTCCCCAAACTGGAACTCGTGGATTGTCCTGCGTTGCTAACATGAACTCGAACATCGTTTCCGTTGTAGTCCAAACGCATTTGATTCATGTTTTTCAACACGAAAACTCCTTGAGGGTTTGAGAGTTGCGCAGAAATCGTGTCCGCCCACATATTGAGATGATTCAGTTTATAGGTAGTGGCAAGTTTAAGTTCTACTGTGCTGTCCAACAGATTGTTCGTATAGGCATCCAACTGAATGGAGGAGCCAACAATCTCTTTTCGAGCATGAGAGCGAATGTTTCGGATCAATAATTCACTCGTTTTCAACTTAGCATTGAGCCATTCGTCGATTTTGTACGGTTTCTCCGTGATAGGAAATGTTAAATCAACCTGTAAATCAGGCGAATATACAGACATGGTGTCATCATACAACAACTTCAAATCTTTAAACTGTCCATTGATGACGGCTTTGGAGATATTGTCAACCGAAAATGCGGTTTCAGGGTCGTATGTGAGCAGCGTTTTCACTTGGAGGTCGGCTTTTCCATCGTATTGAGTGAAGATTTCCGGCAAGAAATCTTTGAAGTCCTTGATATGTACATCTCCATTGGCGACAATATCGCACAACATCTTGCCTAACAGGTTTTTGACAGTTCCTGAAGCGGTGAGTTTGTTGCGCTTGCGGGTAGTCGCCGACAACGATTTCACGGTAAGGTCTGACTGGCGGTTCAAGTCCAAATCTAGATCGAAATGGCCCTCCACATCCTCAAAATCAAGAGGCAGCTCTTTCATGGCAAGGCGACCTTTACTCCACGCCACGCCGGAAGTAATCACTGGCATTTGGGTGTCGTTATAGATTCCTTTCACGTCTCCTTCTAAAGCCAAATTCCCTTTTATCTCTATGTCTTCCAGCTTATTACCAATGATTGCATCAGGAATGAGCGGCAGCACTTCTTCGATTTTCCATTTTCCCGTTTTATAGTGGAGGTTCGTATGAATATCTCCATTCAAAGTGTCAACACCAACCGTTCCATTTACGTTAAGTTCTTGGTTGTCAAGCGTTAACGATGTGGATTGAAGAGAAAACTGTTGTCCGGCAAGGTCGGCCTCCAAATCAGAGGCAAAAGAGAGCGGTAAGTGATTGATATAGTGTGTCGTATCGATTTTCACTACCGCATCGCCAATCTCTGCTTGCACTAATCCGTCTATCAGGTTAAAATTTGTGAAAGCGCCATCGTAAGAGACTTTGATGTCCTGCCCTGCAACGAGAATTCGGGTGCTGTCGGCCATCGCAAAACGCACCGACTCCGCAGTCAGATCCAATTGACCGTTGATGTCTTGCTTCTCGAAAGTTCCTTTCACCGTGGCATTCGCCTTTTGAACGTTAGCCACTTGTCGAGATTGCGCGTTTTGATAGCGCACGTCTAAATTTTTGGCCTTAATTTTCTGTAGGTCAATAGTATAATTGAAAGAAGAGGTATCGTTAGGATCCGTGACAAAGACATCATAATTGCCTTTACCTTGTTCGTCAATGTAAAGATTGACCAAGCCTTCACGCAGTGAAAAATCGTTAATTTCCACATGCTGGTTTTTCACCAATTCCTGAATATTGAGTGCAGCTACACAATCCTTAACATACAACAAGGTGTCGGAAATGCCGGCTCTTTGCGGATTCTTCAGCACTACATTCTTCAAATCCAGTCCAATAGTAGGGAAAGTCTTGAAAAAAGTCAAACCAACTTCCTCAATGTGAAAATCGCAGGTGATAAATCGGTCAGCCTGATTGTTGACGATTTTGGCCAATTTAGAAGGTGAAAAAATGCTAAAAAGCAGAATGGAAATAGCTATGGCCATCACTACGATGAGCGATGCCAACGAAATCAATCCTATTTTCAGCGCTTTTTTCATCATTCTTTAGTAAAGGTATAATGCTTCCCATAACTGTCATGGTATTCCAACGTGCTGGCATTCAACTTGGTAACCGTATATGTTTTAGGAACATTACCACCCATTTCCATCTTGTGAATTTGGGTAAGCGTAGAACCTTCCAAGGTCCAAGTGAAAGGTTGCGCCTCCTCCTCCGTCACATCGTCTAAAGTATCCCATGTATAGCCATTTCCCGACGCATTGTAGTATTCATGCAGCGTTCCGGAAACCCAATAGCCACTCAACAGCGTTTTGTCGAATTTTTCACCACCTCCGAACATATCGCAACCATTCATCAGAGATAGTAAACAACAGAATACCAGACCTATAAGCAGGCCTTTTGGGCTTTTTTTGACAATATGAATGTATTTTTTCATTGTCGTTTTAGATATGTTCTGATTCATGAAGATTAAATTCGATTGATTTCCATTTCTAACGTAATGTTAAACAGATCGTTAACATCATGTATGATGGATTCTGCCACGTGTAACACCTCTTTCGGAGTCGCGCCGCCGTGGTTCACCAACACCAACGCCTGATTCTTCCATGTGCCGGCATTGCCCACACGTTTGCCTTTCCAGCCCGCCTTTTCAATTAATTGTCCGGCGGAGAGCTTTTTACCTCCGCTTGGAGCTTCGTAGGCCACTAAATCAGGATATTTGCCTATTAATTCATCGTATTTTTCGATGGAAATGACAGGATTCTTGAAAAAACTGCCGCCGTTGCCGACAATAGCGGGATCAGGTAATTTACCGTCGCGAATGGTCCGTACACAGTCGGATACATTCCGCAATGTCAAAGGCAATTCCCGCTCCTGCAACGCTTTCGTAAGGCCTTGGTAGGTTAAAGTAAAATGCTGTTTTTTAGATAGTTTGAACCAAACGTAAGTGATGATGCAGTCGTTTTTGAGGGCCTGTTTGAAGATGGAATTCCGGTAACCGAATTGGCAGTCGGTGTTGGAAAGGCCGAACGGGTTACGGGTGGATAGGAGGTATCCCTGCACCTTATAAATGGTGTCTTTGACTTCCACACCGTAGGCGCCAATGTTTTGCACAGGGGCACTGCCCACTAGTCCAGGAATTGCCGTAAGATTCTCTATTCCAAAGTATTGGTGTTTAATACAATATTGGATGAGGTTGTCCCACGGTTCGCCGGCAGCCACGCGCAGGAGCACGTTGTCCTCGTTCTCCTCCATCACTTCTATACCATGGAAGGCAGGATGCACGATAGTGCCATCGAAATCTTTGGTAAACAGCGTGTTACTGCCGCCGCCAAGAATGTAGTAAGGCCATTGTTGCAGGTATTCGGACACCACCGCAGGAACTTCTTCAGCCGTTTCCACTTGCACAAAACGCCGTGCAAACACCTCCATTCCGAAGGTGTTGTATGTTTTAAGATTTTGATTTTCAGTTGTCTGCATAGATTAAAACATGTAACCGATCTTCACATAGAAGTTGGCTAAACTGTTATTGTCGCGTTTGTCGAACGGCACCGCCCAATCAACGGAAAGTACAAAGTTGTCGTTCATCATCAGTTTCAGACCCAAACCGCCGGAGAAGTGCGGACGATAGACGTTCTTGCTCTCATCGAAAACGATGTAATCGGACAAGTTATCCAGGTCGAAATCGGGATCGTTATTCTCAATGTTGGCGATAATCTCGTTTTTGTCGAGACGATAAGGTTGCAAAACCAGACCCATATCCACAAACGGGTTCAATCCGATGAAGAAGTGCTCCTTGCCGATGTCGAATTTGCAGATTTGGAAGCGGAATTCGACATTGGCGAAGGCGTATCCTTTGGAGGAAATACGGTTGCGAAGGACACCACGGTTGGTGTTTCCGCCACCAAGACCTTCGTATAATACTCTCTGTATAAACAAGTTATTGTAGTAGTTATTGAGATAGAACGGAGATTCACCAGCCACATCCAATTGGGTTGCCAAACGATAGGCGAAAGTGATTTTGTCTTTGTAAACCGGCACAAAATGACGGAACGAAGCATTGAAAATCAAACTGTTGGCCCCTTTGTCTTCGCCAAATCCAGCATAATAAGTCAGGAAAGCATCGGCGTAGATACCCTTTTTGGTGTTCTGCTGTCTGTCGCGGCTGTCGTAGGAGATACCGCCGTGCACGAAAGGATGCCAGCCGCCGTTCGCTTCAGCAGCTGAAATGATGCCCCATTTCACGTATTTGTCATACATGCCATCGACGTAAGGGAGTTTGTTCTCCTCTTTCTTACCTTTGTTGATCATGTCGATGTTCACCGGCGCGATTTTGTAACCAAGAACACCGGCACCTGCATTCCAGTACCATCCGCTGCCGATTTCGCCGTTGATGTCAGCGACGAAACGGAAAAGGTCACGCTGTGACTTATAGAAGGCGCGGGAAATGTAATCCTCGCTCTTTTTCTTCGCCCAACCGCCGTTGTACACCGTCTGGTAACCGTTGTACCCGTAGAAATCACACAGTGCATCAGGCAGATACGAAACATCAATGTTGAAACGGTGCCCCGGAATCAAATACTTGGAGTCGTATGCGAAACGAAAGAGTCCAGACCGTTTGGTGGTGTAAGCCGCCTCGAAATAGAGCGAATGGATGTAATCCGGATAGACGGAACCGTCGCCGAAATAATAGACATTCGACAACAGACCGTACTGAAAACCTTTGTCGGCATCGTACGCGACACTGGGCAGAATGCCGAAGGTCCATCCGGTGCGAATGTCACTTTTTTCCTTCTTAGGTTTTTCCTTTTTCGGTTTTTTATCACGCAAGTCATTATCGTTTTCTCCATTTGCATACACTGCAATCGAACCTGCCATCAGGGTGAGGATTAGGAAGAGGGTGAGTTTTTTGTTCATAAGATTTTTGGGGGTTAAAAGGTTAGGGGGTTAATGGGGTATGTAGGGATGCAAAATTTTGCGTCCCTGCGTGCATTACACGTTGTAGTTTCTAGGACCGAAGATGGCGCTGCCGATGCGGATGAGAGTGCTCCCTTCTGAGATGGCAATGGGATAGTCGTCTGTCATGCCCATGGAAAGTTCCTTAAAATCAGCATTCTGAGCGAAATAGCGGGTTTTCAGTTCATCGAAAATCTCGTGGAGGTGATGGAATTCGCGACGCACCTGCTCTTGATCATCGGTGAAGGTAGCCATGCCCATGACACCATGGATTTTAACGTTTTTTAGCTCTTGAAACTCCGCACTGTCAAGCATCGCCGCGCACTCCTCGAACGAAAAGCCGAACTTGGTCTCCTCATCCGCGATATGGAACTGCAATAGACAAGGGATCACGCGGTTGTTCTTGACAGCGTGCTTGTTAACTTCTTTTAGGAGGTCGAAGCTGTCAATGCTGTGAATCAGAGACACATACGGAGCGATATACTTGATTTTGTTGGTCTGCAGATGTCCGATGAAGTGCCATTCGATGTCTTGAGGCAATATTTCATGCTTAGCCCTCATCTCCTGCGCGTGGTTTTCGCCAAAAATGCGCTGTCCATGTTGGTACAGCGCGGAAATATCTTCCGCCGGTTTGAATTTGGAAACGGCGACCAGGCGCACACCGGCGGGCAGGGAAGCCCGGATTTCGTCGTATTTTTCGATATTCATACGGACTGTATTTAGTGACCCCGGCGGGATTCAAACCCACGACTTTCAGAACCGGAATCTGACGTTCTATTCAGCTGAACTACGGGGCCAGATTGAAGGTGCAAAAGTACAAAAAATATGGAAAACCTAATGCATATTAAAAATTTCCACTCCATTCAAAAAAATGTATTGTAGTTTTAAACCTTTGAGAGGGAAGAGTATCATCCTCTTATATTTAATCGGTTTATATGAAAAAATATGTTGTGATATTCTGGGCTGCGCTTTTGACAATAGGGGATATAACTGCCCAGGAAAATATCTCTGGAAAGAAATCTTTCACCCTCGAAGAGTGTCTGCAGTATGCAGAAACCAACAATTTTTCCCTTCAATCCGCCGGTATCAACATCTCCACCTCGGAACTGAGCTATAAGCAGGCCAAACAGAACATTGCGCCTACGGTGTCAGCATCGGCATCTCAGAGCTTCAACTTTGGTAATTACGAAAAATCAGTGGGTTGGGGCGGCAACTACGGCATCAACGCCGGCATGACCCTCTTCAACGGCTTGAGCAATGCTAACAAAATCAAACAAAGCAAATTAGGGGTCGAACAATCACAATTGCAGCTGGAAAGCAACAAAAACAGTGTTCGTGTCTCCGTGATTCAAGCATTTTTGGCCATCATGATGAACGAGGAGATGCTCCAATACCAACAGCAGGTCTTGAAGAGCAGCAAGGAGCAGATGGAGCAGGGCAAGCAACAACTGGATGTGGGGCAGATTTTGGAAAGCGATTACAAGATGTTGCAGGCGCAATATACTTCCGATTTATATAATATTGAAAACACCAAGAACAACATCAAGGCTAACTACTTGGCACTTAAGAATATACTATCCATGGATCCGTCCACAGAGATTTCCATCATTTTTCCTGACAGCGCAACGTTGTTCAAAAGCTTGGAACTTCCTTCGTTACAAGAACTTATCGAACGTTCCACCAACTATTTGCCGGAACTGAAGATGGGCGAGAACGACATCGCAAGTGCACAATATGACGTAAAAATCCAGAAGGCCAACTATTATCCGACCCTTTCGGCAAGTGCGGGCATCAGCACAGGCTACAACGGCTCCAACCTGACCTCGCCCAACACCAGCTGGGGCACGCAATTGTGGCACGGTCTGGGCGAAAACATCGGAATAAGCCTCAACATCCCGATTTACCAGCGCGGAACCGTCCGCAACAACGTGAAGATGGCGGAATATCGCGTGGAACAGTACGAATTAGAGCAAAAAGAGACGGAATACAAGGTCAACCAGGAGCTGCAACAGAATTATTTGGATGTGACAAGCGCTCAAAACGACTTCATCGCGGCGGAAGCCAAAACCGATGCATACCGCGCCAACTACATGACCTACAAGCTTCGCTTCCAATATGGCTCCGTGACCGCGGTCGATCTCATCCAACAGCAGACCAACTTTCTCAACCAGCTCAACAACTACATGCAGGCGAAGTACTCTTACGTGCTGAGACGGAAGATTTTGGATGTTTATATGGGAATTCCTGTGACACTTTAATGATAATAAACGATACTAATATGAAAAAATCAAAAAAATTATGGTGGATCTTAGGCATAATCGCGGTGGTGATTATCGCCATGATCCTGATTTTTACCCTGAAGAAAGGCAAAAAAGGCGAGTTGAAGGTGATGACTGAGCGCAGCCGCATTGACAGTATCGAAGTCACCGTGACGGCCACTGGTGAACTGCAACCCGTCTATAAAGTAGACGTGGGTACGCAGGTGTCCGGTATCGTGGAGCACATCTACGTGGACTTCAACTCCGTAGTGAAGAAGGGTCAGCTACTGGCCGAACTCGACCGTTCGAACCTCAACGAGCAGCTCACGCAGGCGAAGACCAGCGTCTCGAATGCGCAGAGCAACCTAACGTTGGCGCAGCAACAGTACGACCGTATCAAGACCTTGTACGACAACAAGGCGGCCACTTTGGAGACCTATGAGTCGGCAGTCAATTCGTTGACTTTGGCCAAGAACCAGCTCAAAACGGCTCAGTCAGACTTGTCGCGTGCGCAGACCAACCTCTCCTACGCCACCATCTACTCCCCCATCGACGGCGTGATCATGGACAAGGCCGTGGAGGAGGGTCAGACCGTGGCTTCCTCGTTCAGTACGCCCACGCTCTTCACCATCGCTAACGACCTGACCCAGATGCAGGTAGAGGCGAAGGTGGACGAGGCCGACATCGGCGAGGTGAAAGCTGGACAGCCCGTGACTTTCACGGTAGATGCTTTCCCTGACGATGTCTTCTCCGGTACCGTCAAGGAGGTCCGCATCAACCCGACGGTGACCTCCAATGTGGTGACTTACACTGTCATCATCAATGCACCGAACCCCGAGACCAAGCTTTTCCCGGGCATGACGGCTAACGTGAGCATCACCACCAAGAAAGAGAGCGGCATCTGCATCCCGATGACCGCCCTGTACGCTTCGGTTGACCCCGAATCCATGAAACTGTTAGAGAAAAAAGGCTACACGTTCAAGCCGTTATATAAAAATCAGGAAGAGCTCACCCAAGGTCTGAAAGACGTAACCAAAAAGACCCTTTGGGTGAAAAGAGGTGAGAACACCTACGAGCAAATCAGTGTGACCGTGGGCCTGAACAACGGCGTGAAAACCCTTATTCCTGAGGGGTTGAACGCAGGCGACGAAGTGGTGATCAGCGTTAGCGAAGCCATGGAGGGAATGCCAGGCAAGGGTCAAGGCGAAGGCGGTTCCAGCCCATTCAAGATGGGTCCTCCACAAAAAAGAGAAAGGTAGGGGCGTATCGCATACGCCCAAACGTATCGCATACGCAAAAACGTATCGCATACGCAAAAACGTATCGCATACGTTTTCCACAAAAAAAGGATTGTTAATTATGGCAAAAGACATATTAAGAGTAGAGAAACTGGAGCGCATTTTCCGCGTGGGTAGCGAGGATGTGCACGCCTTGCGCGGCATCTCCTTCTCCATCACGGAGGGCGAGTTTGTCAGCATTATGGGCACCAGCGGCTCGGGAAAATCGACCCTGCTGAACATCTTGGGCTGTCTGGACACGCCTTCTGCCGGTGACTACATCATCGACGGCGTCTCTATCAAAAGCCTGAGTAAGAACGAGTTGTCAACACTTCGCAACCGTAAAATCGGCTTTGTGTTCCAGAACTACAACCTGTTGGCCCGTACCACAGCCGTGGAAAACGTAGAGTTGCCGTTGTTCTACAACAATGAAGTACCTGCCAAGGAGCGCCGCGACCGCGCCGTGGCCGCTTTGAAACTGGTGGGACTGGAAAGCCGAATGGAGCACATGCCCAACCAGCTCTCCGGCGGTCAGCAGCAGCGCGTTGCCATCGCCCGCGCACTGGTCAACGACCCCGTCATCCTTTTGGCCGACGAGGCCACCGGCAACCTCGACACCCGCACCTCCTACGAAATCATGAGTCTGTTCCAAGACCTTCACAGTCAGGGCAAAACCATCGCGTTCGTGACACACGAACCCGACATCGCCACCTTCACCACCCGCAAGATCAAGCTCCGCGACGGACAGATTATCGAAGATGCGCCCATCAACACGCAGTCGGCAGCGGAAGCGTTAGCCGCCATCAACCTCCAAAAAGAAGATTAAGCTATGAACATCGGAAATCTTATCAAAGTAGCCATCAGCTCACTGTTCCGCAACAAGATGCGCACGGCCCTCACGATGTTGGGCATCGTGATCGGTATCGCCTCCGTCATCGCCATGGTCAGCATCGGGCAGGCTTCCACACAGAGCGTCAAATCGGAGCTCTCTTCCATGGGTTCCAATATGATCATGATTATGCCCGCCCGTCAGCAGAGAGGCGGCGTGGATATGGGCATGTCATCCTCTAAAACATTGGACAACAAAGACTTGGAATCGCTCACCCAAAACACTCGCTATGTGGCGGCCGTCTCACCCATGGTCAGCAGCAACGCGCAGCTGATCTACGGCAACAACAACCATAGCTGTTCCATCAATGGTGTTTCCGCCGCCTATCTGGACATCCGGAAATACGAAATCCAGGAAGGCGTGATGTTCACCAACGAGGATGTAAGACGCTACAACAAAGTTTGTGTTATCGGTCAAACGGTTGTGAGCAAGCTCTTTACCAACGGAGAAGACCCTATTGGAAAAACCATCCGCTTCGGTTCCATCCCCATGAAAGTCATTGGCGTTTTGGCAGAAAAGGGACAGAATGGTATGGGCAACGACCAGGACGACATCGTTTTTGCACCCTACACCACCATCCAGAAACGGTTTTTGGGTATTACATACTTTAATATGATGTATGCATCGGCCACTTCTGAAGAGGAATCGGAGCTGGCCGCCACGGAAATCACTTACATTCTGCGCAGCAATCACGGCATCAAGAACAGTGCCGATGACGACTTCGACATCCGCACGCAAGAAGAGCTGGTATCCACCATCAGTTCTGTCACGGGATTGATGACCACGCTGTTGGCTGCCATCGCCTCCATTTCGTTGATTGTGGGCGGTATCGGCATCATGAACATCATGTACGTCACGGTGACCGAACGTACCAAGGAGATCGGCCTGCGCATGGCCATCGGGGCGCACAACCGCGACATCATGCTGCAGTTCTTGTGCGAGAGTGTGATTCTGAGTCTGATCGGCGGCATCATCGGCATCATTTTCGGATTGATTATCGCCTTCGTGGCTTCCAAGTTGATGAACATGCCGTATGTGGTGAGTCAGATGGCCATTTTCGCCTCGTTCCTCGTCTGCGCCCTCACTGGCATCTTCTTCGGTTGGTATCCCGCGAAGAAAGCCGCGAACATGGACCCAATTTCCGCTTTGCGTTACGAGTAGAGACGGTGTGTACACCATCTCTACATCAATGTGCACACCATCTCTACATCAACATACATTCAAGGAAATTGTTGATAAACAGGTGAAAGAGTTTGTATCGAAATAAAGTGTACCTTTGCAGCCCCAAATTGAAAGGCTTTTTATGAACGATTTACTGGATAAATTAGAGCAAATATACCAGCGCTGGCTGCAAATCGGAGAGGAAATCACGCAACCTGACGTGATGTCCGACATGAAAAAATATGTCAAGCTGAGCAAGGATTACAAAGATCTGCAGGCCGTGGTAGATGCCTATAAGAAGTATAAAGATGTCATCGATAATATCGCCAACGCCAAAGACATCGTGGCTAACGAGAAAGATGAGGAGTTCCGCGAAATGGCAAAGGCAGAATTAGACACATATCTCGCTGAAAAAGAGACGCTTGAAGAGGACATCCGCTTGCTGTTGCTGCCTTCTGATCCGCAAGACAGCAAGAACGCGCAAATGGAAATCCGTGCCGGCACCGGCGGCGACGAAGCCAGTATTTTCGCTGGCGACCTGTTCCGCATGTACCAGCATTTCTGTGACAAGAAAGGATGGAAAATTGAAGTGCTCTCCATGACTGAAGGCACCGTGGGCGGTTACAAGGAAATCGACTTTTCCGTGACGGGCAATGGCGTATATGGCATTATGAAGTACGAATCGGGCGTGCACCGCGTGCAGCGCGTGCCGCAAACCGAATCACAAGGCCGTGTGCACACCTCCGCCGCTTCCGTGGTGGTACTTCCCGAAGCCGATGAGTTCGATGTGGAACTCAAGCAAAGCGATATCAAGAAGGAGACTTTCTGCGCCTCAGGTCCTGGCGGTCAGTGCGTGAACACCACCTACTCTGCCGTGCGACTCACCCACATTCCCACCGGCATCGTGGTCTCCATCCAAGACGAGAAATCGCAAATCAAGAATCTCGAAAAGGCTATGCGCGTGCTGCGTACCCGCCTGTTCGAGCAAGAATACCAGAAATACCTCGACGAAATCGCCTCCAAACGCCGCACGATGGTCTCCACCGGCGACCGTTCCGCGAAGATCCGCACCTATAATTACCCGCAAAACCGCGTCACCGACCACCGCATCAACTACACGATGTACAACCTCGCCAACTTCATGAATGGCGACATTGAAGAGGTGATTCAAGCATTGCAGGTGGCCGAGAATGCAGAGCGTCTGAAAGAGGCGGTCGAATAAGCCGTAAATCTTTATCACTGAATATTTTGTGGAGCGACAATGGCTATGGCGGTCTTAAGGCCGTCAATAGCGGCACTCATGATGCCTCCCGCATAACCTGCTCCTTCCCCAATAGGATAAATTCCTGATACAGAGGCGACTCTCTCTTCGTTGCGAAGAATACGCACCGGAGAAGAGGAGCGTGTCTCCACACCCGTGAGCACCGTATCCACATTGGCGATGCCCGGCAACCGACGGTCGAGTTGCGGCAGTGCCTCTCTCAGGGCGTGTACGGCGTAGTCGGGCAGACAACGGCTGAAATCCCCGTAATAGAGACCGTGCGGATAGGAGGGAACCACTTTGCGGTGGCGCGTGGCAATCTGCCCTTTCAGGAACTCGCCTACTAGATTGCCCGGCGCCCGGCCATCGCCCGCCATCCGGAATGCCAATCGCTCGTATTTCTCTTGATAGTCTATGCCGTCCAACACGGAACCATGCAGAAAATCCTCCGGCAACACACTGACTAACAGTGCACTGTTGGCATTGGCTTTGTCGCGCTTGTGCTCGCTCATGCCATTGGTGACGATGGTCTCCTTTTCACTGGCGGAAGCCATCACTGTGCCGCCCGGGCACATGCAGAAGGTATAGACGCCACGGTTTCCGATGTGCACCACCCCTTTGTAGGAAGCAGGCGGAAGCAGATGGGCAGCCTGACCGTACTGCATCCGGTTGATGTCACGTTGCAAATGTTCCATCCGCACTCCAATGGAAAAACCCTTGGCCTCCATCAGCAAACCGCGTTCATGCAGCATACGGATGGTATCACGTGCCGAATGTCCCAAGCCCAACAGTAAATAATTCGTACTGAACGATTTACCATCTTGGCAACGTACTGTCAGTCGGTCGCCCTCTTTTTCGAAACCGTCAAAAAGGGTGTTAAAGTGGAAAGTGCCGCCCAGCGACTCAATTTCCAGCCGGATGTTTTTCACCACTTTGGATAGATAGTCCGTACCCACATGCGGATTCTGCTGATAGGTCACGGATTCTGGAGCACCATGCTGATAGAACTCATTGAGAACGAATTGGTTATATTCGCTATGAACATTGGTATTGAGCTTGCCATCGGAGAAAGTGCCGGCACCGCCCTCGCCAAACTGCACATTAGATTGCGTATTCAGCACTTTGGTCTGCAAAAAACGTTGCACGGACTGCTGTCGTTCTTCGATGCACTCGCCACGCTCAATGATGACAGGGTTCGCACCGCAGCGGGCCAGATAGAGTGCCGCAAACATCCCCGCAGGGCCGAAACCCACCACCACGGGCGAGAGATCGTGTGTCCATTTCGGGTAAGAGAGCTCCGGTGCAGGCGTACATTCCCCTACATCGGCACCACCCTTCAGCGAGTTGTACTGGTCAGGCAGGGTCACCTCCACTTGGAAGTTGTAGAGCACGTTGTTCTTTTTGCGTGCATCCACCGACTGGCGCACGATGCGGAATCCGTTCAGATCCTCCGTGCGTATGCGAAACTGCTTGCACACCAGATTCTTCAGATTCTTTTCGTTCCCGACAGGAACTTTGATATTGGATAGTTTGAGATGTATCATTTTTATTATTTGCGGCAAAGATACAATTTTAAAAAACGTAGAGACGTGCCATGGCGCGTCTCTACATTATTTAGGCCAAAAGCCAATAGCTAATAGCCAAAAGCTTTATTTAATGCCCAATTTTTTCTTGATATCTTTCGGGATAGCATCCTTATGAACCACAATGTTCATGGTTTTGTAGCGGACAAATGCCTTGGAAGCGTAGAACATACCGTCATACTTACCATATTTGCCCCATGAGTTCTTCACCATGTAATATTCGTTGCCCATTTGGTCGGTAGCCTTACCGTAGATCAGCATACCGTGGTCGTCGGTGGTTTCCCAGTTGTCGAAAGCGATTTGACGCTCTTCTTGGGTCACCCAACGTTGCGGAGTGGGTTTGGTTTGAGACTCTTTGTTACGCTCGGTGGTGGTCAAACCAGTCCAGTGAGCCATATCGCTGCCAACCTGAGCCTTAGCTTCGAGGTCGGGAAGCACGCAGAAACCGTTCTTGATGTTGCTGCGGAAGCCGGGTTCAGAAACGTCGGAACCCCAAGCGATGGTGTAACCATTGTCGATAGCGTAGTCAAAAATCTGCATGAACTCATCCAACGGAACGTTCCAGCATTGGCTCCAACGCCAGTTGTCTTGGATTTCCAACACGAACTTTTCATAGAAAGGATGGTGCGTGTAAGAAGTGATAGAGACATAATCATCGGCATTGAGACCGAGAGATTGATAGAAAGATTGCGGGGTGTAGCTCACACCGTTGTAAGTGAACACGGTCGGGCATTTACCGAGGTAAATTTCGTGAGCAGCTTCCATAGCCTTGAGCCACAGAGGATTGCCGTTAGCATCGGTTTGCAGTTTCTTGTGATCTTTCTTAGCGATAGCCTCAATGATGGCATCGGTAATATCGGAAAGTTCACCGTGATCAGACAAGGTGTCACCATACATGGCACCGGGACGCATTTCAGACTCGGGAACCAAACCGAAGGTCTTCATACCGTAAATCACATCGTAGAAAGAACCACCTTGTGAGAAGGAGACGTCGCCATGCATACGAACAGCAGCTTTTGCTCTGTCGTTGTAGGTGTTGGCCACGAGAAACATCTCAGACAAGTCGTATTCGCCTTTTCCCATGCGGAGCAATTCAGCTTCGATGAAGCCCAGACCGGAGTAGCACCAGCATGTACCTGCGCGGTTTTGGTCTTTCACAGAAGTGACGGGAATCTCTTTCTTAATGGTGAAGATGTAGCCTTCCTCTTCCGTTTTCTCTTTTTCTTGGGCGAAAGAGACATTGCAAGCCAGCAATGCTGCAGTCACCAATAACAGGGATAATTTTTTCATTGGAGTATTTAAATTTGTGAATGAAATATGAAATAAAATATCAATTATTAATTGAAATGGAGGTCGTCCATCCATTTTTCCACGAGTTTTTCTTGTTTCTCGCGATCTTTAAGCTCTTCGGAAAGCACCTTTTGTGCAATATCGATGGAGAAATTGGCAATATTGTTCTTGGCGTCGGTAATGGCCTTCATCTTTTCGAAATAGATGGCCTTCTTGGCGTCTTCAATCATGGCTTGGCTCTCTGCGGAAGCTTTGAGTTTTGCTTTCTCGTACATCTCCTCGCTCACCTTGCGTGCTTCGGCAAGCAGGTTGTCGCGCTCGGCCTTGGCCAGCACCATCATCTCCTCGTGTTTCTTGTTCAAAGATTCCATTTCCTCATGGATTTTGGCAGCTTCTTCCAGTTGGTCGGCAATTTTCTTGTTACGGGAGGCGATACCGTTGGTGACAATCGGCCACGCAAATTTCGCCAAGATGAAGAAAAGGATACCGAATCCTATGAGCATCCAGAATATCAGTCCGAATGAGGGGGTTATTAATTCCATATATGTTATTTTTTGATTTACAGTTAAAAAGGAAGGTTTTGCCGCCAACCGCGACGAAAACCTTCCAGTTCATTACTTTGCAACAGCGATGAGCAGACACACCACAGTGGCGAACAGAGCAACACCCTCGACGAGAGCGGCTGCAATAATCATGTTCGTACGGATGTCTCCTGCAACTTCGGGTTGGCGAGCAATGGCAGACATAGCGTCCTTACCAATGTTACCCACACCGATACCAGCGCCGATGGCAGCCAGACCAGCACCGATGCCAGCACCCAATTTACCGATGCCGAGACCTGCGCCCGCTGCTTGCAACAAAGTAGTCAATAATACTGCTAAACTTGACATAATAGTTTGATATTTAAGTGATTAAAAAGGTTTTCTATTTTATTACGCTTCCACAACAGCTTCGTGCTCCTCATGTTCTTCTTCGCCGATGGCCATGCCGATGTACATCGCGCTGAGCAGGGTGAAAACGAACGCCTGGATGAAGGCCACCAGCAACTCCATCAATCCCATGAAGATGTAGAAGAAGACGGAGACGGGTGAGACTGCCCAACCGATAGCCGGGTTCATCTGTCCGAAGATGAAAATCAGCGAAACGAAAGCCAGCGTGATGATGTGGCCAGCGGTGATGTTGGCGAAAAGTCGCACCATCAACACAAACGGTTTAGTGAAAATACCGATTGTTTCCACCAGCGGCATGATCGGAAGCGGGAACTTCAGCCACCACGGCACGCCAGGGGTGTTGAATATATCGACCCAATACTCTTTGCCCGACGAGAAAGTGGTCACAAAGAAGGTGATGAGTGCCAAAATACCAGTGACGGCGATGTTACCGGTAAGGTTTGCGCCACCTGGGAAAATCGGGATGATGCCCATGATGTTGTTCAGGAAAATGAAGAAGAAGAGCGTGAGCAGATAGGGCGCATATTTGTTGGCATTTTTGCCCAACGACGGGGTGATGACCTCGTCCTGAATAAACACGATAACCGGTTCAATGTAGGCCTGCAAACCGCTCGGCACCTCATCGGGATGCTCTTTATAACGTTTCGCCACCGACAGGAAAATACAGCAAATCAAGACAATGGAGATAAGCAGCGCGCAGACGTTCTTGGTAATGGAGATGTCCCACTTGCAAACATGGTTTTCGTATTCGACACCCTCTTCAAGATGACCGGTATAGTCAGCATAGTTGCCATCAAGTTTCACGATATGGCCTTTATTGTCGCCCCAACCCATGGCATAGCCATTGTAGGCGGCCTCTCCGTGGTGGAGTTTGCTAGACATGAAGACCACGGGACGGCCTTCATCGAAAAGAATAATGGGAAGAGAAATGGAAACGCTTTTGTCCCCGTCGCCACAGATGTGCCAGCCGTAGCTGTCAATCACGTGTTCTATGATGAACGGGCCGGCATCGAACGCTTCCGTTTGTTCTGTTTCGGCAGATATGTTTTGGCAGGCGAAGAGCATCAACAACGTGCAAAGAAACGCCGCTAACTTTCTTTCAAAACCTTTACAACTCATACGTTTATAATTAGTTACACTATTCAAAAAAACCTTTTTCGCTCGTTATAAAAAGCCGCGCAATATACGATTTTTTTAATTTATTATGTCTGTTTAACTAATCTTAATTGTTTAAACCATTGTAGAGACGATGTGCACATCGTCTCTACAACGTTTTCTCCTCTTAATACTTACTGCCGCTATGGCCTTATTGTTGTCGGAATCAACTACGACGCCCCCGATACTCCTTCGGGGTCATCCCTGTCTCATGCTTGAAAAAGCGCGAGAAAGAGGATTGTTCGCTAAAACCAAGAAGATTGCTGATTTGCTGAATGGTGTGATCCTCATGTGAATTAAGCAGCGATTTGGCGCGGGCGGTGAGGAAGTATGTAATCCATTCTTTAGGACTGATGCCAGTGTCTCTTTTGATAGTATCAGAGAAATGCTTTGGTGAAAGACAACAAATGTGGGCGTAAAAGGCCATTTCATGCGACTCTTTGTGGTGCTGGATGATGGCCTCGTAGAAACGGTTGAACAACTGTTCGTTGGGCGAAAGACTAAATGAATCGTTAGTCAGTTTGCTGGCATGACACTCTCCAATCATGTTGAGCATAATGGATAACTGATCGCTAAGCATCTCCGCACGGCTAACGCTATTTGATTTCGTGATGAATCGCAGCAGTTCAATTGCATGAAGCATGGTGTTGTATTGTTCGTCGGTAAGCGGGGTGACTGGACGACGGCGGTAGCGGGGTGCATAGCGGGTATAGGAATATGCGTGTTGCAGGTAATCATGGAACTTTCTGGATATGGCAATCATGGTTACACGATAGTTGGCTGAAACCATATGGGAGTTGGAGACTTGATCGGGAAGCAGTATGGCTATGTCGTGAGTTTTGAACGTTTGGTTAGACCTGTCATCAAACCATAGATAGCCCTCATGACAGAGTATTATCAACATGTCAGGAGCGGCGTACGACTCTCCATAGATGGGAAGTCCTGTCACATTATCAATCACCACTACATCCTTTTCGTGGATAGTGCTCAACAATTGGATGTACGGATGCTGAGTGTTTAGGTCTGATTCCATTTTGCTTCTATATTAAATTATTTGCAAAAATAGTTATTATTTACCACATCAGACCCCAATCCGACATATTGTTAAATATTCCTCCTTTCAGGTAAAGATGAAGAAGCCACATCGTTGCTTGGGATTACTGTCGGCGACTCCGATACTCTCTCGGACTCATTCCGGTCTCTGTCTTGAAAAAGCGCGCGAAAGAGGATTGTTCGCTAAAGCCAAGAAGGTTGCTGATTTGCTGGATAGTGTGATCCTCGCGTGCATCGAGCAGCGATTTGGCGCGGGCAGCGAGAAAGTGTGTAATCCATTCTTTAGGACTGATACCGGTATCTCTTTTGATAATTTCGGAGAAGTGCTTCGGAGAAAGACAGCAGATGCGGGCATAGAAGGCCATTTCGTGCGACTCCCTGTGGTGCTGGATGATGGCCTCGTAGAAACGGTTGAACAACTGTTCGTTAGGCGAAAGACTAAATGTGTTATTGGGCTGGCTTCTGGCATTACACTCTCCAATCATGTTGAGTATGATGGATGTCATGTGGCTAAGCATCTCAAAACGGTGGGGGCTCTTCGTCTTCGTGAGGGCTCGCAGCACCTCCACCGCATTCAGCAGGCATTGGTATTGTTCGTCGGTAAGACGGGTAACCGGACGACGGCGATAGCGGGGTGCATAGCGGGTGTAGGGATAGGTGTGTTGCAGGTGGTCGTGAAACTTTCTGGATATGGCAATCAGAGTGGCACGATAGTCGGCCGAAACCTGATGGGTGACAGCGATTTGATCGGGAAGCAGTATGGCTACGTCGTGGGCTTTGAACGTTTGGTCGGGCATATCATGGACATTCATAATGCCCTCGTGACAAAGCACTATCAACATATCAGGGGCAGCGTAGGAGTCTCCATATAAGGGAAGCCCTGTCACATTGTCAATCACCACCACATCCTTTTCGTGGATGGTGCTCAACAATCGAATATACGGATGTTGTGTGTTTAGGTCAGCTTTCATTTTACCTTTAATATTAATGATGGGCAAAGATAGTAATTTTTACCACATCGCCCCCCCCACCCGACATTTCGTTAAATATTCCCCCTTGCAAGTTAAGACAAAAAGGCCACATCATTGTTTGGGGTCAATGTCGGCGGCTTCGAAATTCCTTTGGGCTCATTCCGGTCTCTTTCTTGAAAAAGCGCGCGAAAGAGGATTGC
>Ga0310690_10001979_pt1 | contig 34898 bp, 38 predicted proteins | sample AusTroGonzalo_MG_2_FD_207661 | JGI IMG/M metagenome (GOLD analysis project Ga0310690, IMG submission 207661) | Bovine rumen microbial communities from tropical cattle in Woodstock, Queensland, Australia - Gonzalo_04 (v2) (version 2) | ecosystem: Host-associated > Mammals > Digestive system >...
TTATGCCAGTAACATATTCAATAGCAGTTACAATTGCACTGTTAACATCTTCATGCGTAGTAAAGTCAGAAACATCTGGAATTAATCCAGTAATGACCTGAGCAGTTTCTATAATTTCTTCATGTAATATTCCAGAAACGTTATTGATTGTTTCAATAACTGTCTCGTTATTATTAGTGATTTCTTCATGAAGAACAGAAGATACATTATTAACGGTTTCGATTATCTCACCAGAAACAGTATTTACTTCATCGTGCGTTGCATAGATAGATAAATCAGGTTTATTCTGGATATACGATGGGTCAGTATCATCCGTTTCATCCCAGTTAGATTGAACTTGAGAAGATGGAATCATTCCCGTTACATATTCAATTGCGGTAACTGTTGCTTCATAAACTTCAGTATGAGTTGCAACGTCTTCAGGAATAATACCAGTAATACCTGTTACAATTTCAAGTAATTCTTCTTCGGTTACATAATCGTCAAGAATAGAAGGATCGACAGAAATAACGTTGTTGGTAATATCAATACCCCAACCAGGTTCGTATTCCTGATCACCGCCTGCAGCAGACGTAGCAAGATTACTTAAGCTGTGAACTTCAACGATTAAGTCAGTAACCATACCGTTTGCCTGGTCGAAGGCAACCTGATAATCCATATCTTCTGGTAATCTGTAAATATCATAAGAAAGTTCGAAATATTGAGGACCTTCCTTAGTTTCATCAATATCAATCTTAATAGGATTTACAGAAGTATATTCAATATAATTTAATGTAGTATCAACGTTTGCTACATTATCAACTTCAAATGCACCTCGTACGGTAATATGGTAAGACATGCCATTCTTGAGCTTTAAATAGCCATCTGAGCTCAAATTGATATTACCCTTATTACGAGTAAGGTTTGCTATAGTTGTGACATTACGTGCTCTGTATTGGCCATAATAAAGCTTATCACCAACATATGTAGAAGAACCGCCATTACCTCCTTGACAATGGACGTTATATCTAGACATAATGAGGGAACCATACTTATTATAAACATAGACATCATATGCATTCTCAGGCGATGCGAGAATTACATTGGAACCTATGGAATCCAGAGGAATCTGGAAAGGATGTAAAGTACCATTCCAATCGGATGCACAGTAATATTTGTTACGTGTACCATGGATATAAACTTCGATGTAACCACCAGTTAACGGTTTACCAGCACTGTTAATTAATTCGAACTCTGGCGAAAGTAAATAGTCCCATTGAACTAAATTTAAATCGTTAATCATAATAACAACTCCTGTTAATGCTGACCTATTATAAGGTCTTATGACTCAATGTATAGATAATAATTAGATGTTAAATAATCAGAATAATTCTGAACATTTATATATGTTTACAAATATTTACTAAATTTGTTTATATATATAATGTAAGGAGATATAACATGACTTCACTAGACAGAATTAAATCATATTGCAAAGATGATATTTCACAAATTGAGAATTATGAACTTGCTAAAGCTGATAATTTCAAAGAATGGGCATGTCATCATAAATTAGAAATTCATGAAGACTATCAGAATTCTTATAAAGAAATGAAGATGATGGGACTTTATTATAATAGACCTGCTGAAGAATTAATATTCTTACCTAAAGGTGAACACTCACGTATTCACAGAATTGGTATGAAATTTAATGAAGAATGGAAATTAAAGATTTCTAATGCTCTTAAAGGAGTAAATCATATAGGTGAAAGAAACGGTATGCATGGTAAACAGCATTCAGAAGAATCTAAACGTAAGATGGCTGAAGCGCGTAAGCTTTACTGGGAACGTAAGAGAGGTGAACATGTATAATATGCCGCGTTGGAATAATCCTGGTAGAAGACGCAAGATTAATTATAGCCATACTTGTAAAGATTATTGTTGGTATTATGACTTAGATAATGATGATTTCGAATATTTGGTCATGAAATTAAAGAATAATGAATATTTAACCGATAAAGAGAATGAACGATACGGTAAGTATATTTATACAATTATATATATTGTATTATGTAATCCTAAATTTGCAGATAAACCACATGAAGAAAGAGCAGAATTATTTGAACAAGCTGTATTAGAATTGTTAGCAGGTATCACAACATTTAATCCAAATAAAGGTAGATTGTATAGTTATTCTTATAGAATTTGTTATACAGCATTCTGTCATTATTATACCAATAAACACGTTGAACTTGAACGTAACCAAATTATTACAGACCATTGTTTAGAAGAATTAACAATTTATAATGAAGAATTCACAGATCATAAGATTAAGAGGCATTAATATGAATAAAGAATTTAAAGATATACAAGTAAACTTTGTTCCTGGCGATTATTTCGCTTGTGGATATTATCGTATTAGAAACCCATTTAATAAGTTGTATTCATCATGTAAAGCAACATTAAGTCCAGCAGGTCGTTTCCATTATTATGGACAAGATTATATATATACACAAAGATTATGTTCACCAAGTACGTTTGAATCATTACTTAAATTGAAAGAGCAGACAGGAGTAAAGATTATTTGTGATTATGATGATGACACCTGGCACAAATTACCAGAATATAACCGTTGTCAGATACATGCACAAGAGAATTTCGAAGGTATGAAGAAATACTTAGATTTACTTGCAGACAAGGTTACATGTACAAATGAATTCCTTAAAGAGAATTTATCACAGTTCTTACCTAAAGAGAAGATTGAAGTAATTCCTAACTGTCTTGACTTTAATACATGGAGATTTGACAGATATAAGGCACCAAATGAAATCTCATTCTTCTATGCAGGTTCCCCTACACATTATGACGACAAGAGCTACGGTGATTTCCCTAAAGGTGCAGTTCAATATTTACAGAATCAGAAGGTACACATTATGGGTCCTAAGCCTTGGTTCTTAAACGTTGTGAAAGAATCACCATGGGTTGCAATCGAGGATTACCCTATACAGTTTGCAAAGAATGCATTACAGACCAAGTTTATACTCTCGTTTATTGAAGACAATTACTTTGGTAACTGCAAATCTGATTTGAAATATTTAGAAGCTGCAGCCGTCGGTAGAGTATGTCTATGTTCTGATATTTCTACGTATGCAATAGCACATCCATACCAGAAGGTACCAAATAACGTAACTAAACAATCATTCAAGTATATTGTTGAACGAGCAAATGATAATTACGAAATGTTATTAAACTACCAATATCAGAAACTACAAGAACGATGGTGTAATAAAGAACGTTACTTAAAGTTATTTGTTTAAATTTCTAACATATGTGTAAGAAAGTTCACGTAATTAGAATATTGTTAATAATAATATATATAATAATATATAATAAAGAAACCTCCGAGGAACTTCCTACGGAGGTTATTTAATTTGTGTTATCTAATCTGGATTAGAGAGCAACGACGTTAGAAGTTGCATCCTTGATACAGACGTAAGTAACGGCACGTGGGTCAGTAATACCCCAGACACCAGCGATGGTGTAACGAGTAGTATTGGTTCCCTTCATGACGTCAACTGCACGAGCGGTATGCATTGTGATTCCGTTCGGAGTAGAAACACGTTCATCTGCGTTAGACCAGTCAAGATCCTTGATGGTATCAGCTTCGAAAGCACCATTAAGACGGATAATACCAGTGAAGTATGTACCTTCCTTAATTGGGTTAACGAGCTTAGCATTTGCAGCCGGGACAGCAGAAGCTTCACGAGTACCACGACCAGCGAAATCAACGTGACGGACCTTAACAACACCAGCAGCACCATCTTCGATTGCAATGAATGCCTTTGGAGCAGAGGTAGCTTCACCAACGAGGTCACATGCCTTAACACCAGCGATGAACAATGGAGTACCAGCCGGAATATCTTCAGTAACGTTGTTGAGAGTCAATGTATCAACCTTGTCACCAGAAACGTAAGATGCAACAGTTGCACTCGAAAGTTCGTTTGCGAGAGCTTCAGAAATTTCAACAACCTTGAAACCTTGCTGAGAACGGACTTCAGCTTCACCAATAGTACCCTTAAGACCCTTACGATAAATCGGTTCGACGTCACCAGCAGGTTCATAAGCCTTACCAGACGAACGAGCGATAGAATGAATCATTGGGTCGAAGAATGCATACTGCGATTCAGACGAGATGGATTCGAGGAAGTTAGAGGCCTTAAACAACGGTAACCAACCCTGACCAACGAATGCGGTATTCTGCTTACCGAGGTCAGCATCCATAACATCCTTAACGAGGCCCTTAGCGAGCTTCTCACCATTAGGCTGAGCAATTTCCTTATCGAAATCTACAGAAGCCTTAACGAGGATATCGGTATCAATTGCGATGTTACCTTCCTGAATCTTGAATTCAACCGGACGTTCCTTGAGAGTGGACTTGTGACCAGTAATATCAATACCAGTAACATATTCACCAGCATCACGGATGACGAACTGATAAGTCTGACCATTTCTCTTTCCAACGAGCTGGTCACCTAAATAGGACTTAGTACCAACAGTGAGGTACGGAGCTGCTTCAGCAGAGCGGATAAGAACGAGTTCGGTGCGTTCATTAACCTGAAATTCATTGTTAACAGAATCTTTGTAATTCATAATTTATTTCCTTTGGATTTAATGTCTATGTGTTTGTAAATATTTGTTAATCGATGCCATACTAGACGTTATACTCTGATGTGGACTAGTAGTAGCACCAGCATTTGTTATCTGCTTTCCGATGACGGGCATAGCAGGCTTTGGAGCAGGAGTTTCTGCAGGTTTCTTAGAACTGTAATATTCGTTTAAGATTGTATCAGCAACCCTCGCAGTATTCCATTTAATCATATCCGGGTCAGTACTTCTGAACATACTATTTAACCATCTATTCGGGTTAGTCATGAGTTCACGAAGAACAATCGGATAATCATTCAATGTTTCGAGGTAATTGAAAGCTGCGTTAGTCTTATCAACCTTATGTATTTCATTCGCAAATATTCCACCCTTGGTTGCAATAAGATTATCGTAATCTTCCAATTCCTTTCCTTCGAAACATCTTTCAGTTACGTAACGGTCATAGTCGATTGCATGCTGAATCTGGTCCTGTTCCATAGATTTACGCAGATTACTTACTTCATTCTGCATGTCTTTCTGTTGAACCTTCCAGTCAGTAAATGCATCATAGTCAACCGTACCATCCTGTTTCTTGAAATCTTCGGATTTAAGGTCTTTATACTTCTTTAACGCATCTTCAAGTTCTTTGATTCGTGCGTCTTTCTGCTTGTTGGTTTCATTGAACTTGTTGTTCAACTTGTCATATTTGTCCTGCAATTTACGGTTCTTATCTTTCTGTTTCATGAACGCATAATCTTGCGGTGTCAGTTCTTTCTTCTTATCATCCTTCGTTTCTTCGACCTTGGGCTCATCACTTCCCTTATCTTCAACTTTAGGTTGATCGCCGTCGTTTGGCTTATCGCCGTCATCTTTGGTTTCAACTTCCTTAGTTTCAACCTTCTTTGCATCCTCAGGAGAATCGACGTTAACTTCTTCCGATTTGGTTTCTTCGACTGATGGGGTCTCAGTTACCTTCGCATCTTTATCGTTGCCTTTCATATAGCTCAAGGCTTGCTCTGTTGACATACTCATATAGGATTGTCATTCCTCGCCGGTGTTAATTTAAATTTACATATAATGGTCACCGTTACCATTATACAGAAATAATTAGATATTTCATGGAGCCAAAGAGAATCGAACTCTTCCACGGTGCTTGCAAAGCACTATCGCCAGCCTTGGAACATGTGGTCCCATATATGAAGAATAATTAGAGAAGTTTAGAATCCTTGACCGTTATATGGCTTTCTTTCTCTTAAATAATCTTCCATATTAGAATTTAAGAATCTATACATACCGTCTGGTGTAACGTTCGGATATTGATAAATCTTATTACCCATCTGTATATTTGCTGTATTCGTTCTCGGTTCATATTGAATATTACCAATATAAGAAGAAGACTGAGTAATTGGACGTCTTGGTAAATTATCTTCTTTCCAATACTGTGGTTGTGCTTTCTCCCATTCTTCTGCATTTAATCTTAACTGCATTAAAGCTGCAGATTTAGCAGGACCTGGAGGCATAGCTTTCCAAGCTTCGTAACCTGGTTGATTACGAATATCAAGTAAATCCATATGTTCCTGTTCTGTTTGCATCTTGGTTGCATTTCTATTACCGCTCATCGCAGCATTGCCACCAAGACCAGATCCTGTTAATACTTCAAATAACATTATTCCTCCTTGAAATCGTTACCGATATTTGCAGCATCGATAGCAAGTTTATAGCTATTCAATACCTGATCGGTTTCCTTCTCTTGAGAGTTAATTGCAACTTCTGCTTCCTTAATTGCAAGTTCCTGTTGTTTAAGAACTGCGTCATTTGTAGCCTTTGCAGCATCGTTCTCGGTCTTAACTGCAGCATTCTCAGCCTTAGCAGATTCAACCATCATCTTATCCTGTTCAGAAACTACAAACTTCTGCCAATCGAGTTCTCTCTGTTCACGACCGTCCATCATGCTCATTTGTGCCTGGAATAACTGTTTCTTGAGGTCTTCATTCTCTTGTTTGAGTAATCCCATTTCTTCCATGTTCATATCCATGGTCATCTTCATCTGTTCGAGCATATGAACTGCAGCAGGATCCTGACCTTCAGTAACAAAGTTAACATCAGCCGGTAAGTTTGCAACAATATTGCGAGAGAGTTCATCACCAAGGTCATTCTTCAACGTATCAGCAAAGTACTTGGCAATAATCGGTTTCATGTTATCTGGCATGATTGTAGCCAATGCTGTTAATTCCTGTCTCTGCTTCATTTGGCGAGTAATAACAGAAGGACCGTTCTCTAATGTAAACTTAAGGTCTTGACCACCATTTAACAATTCAATCATAATCTTGCCCAAGGTTCTGATAGCCTTGAATGCATTATTATAATAGTTTGCTGTGTTGGATTCCTTGGAAATTTCCTGACGTAATATTTCTGTAGCAGTTCTTTCCTTCTGGTCAACAATACCAGTGAGAGGAATACCCATGGTATCTTCCATTAACGTTCTACATGTATCGATTGTAGCCTGTAAATCACCCGTAGCAAACTGTTCTGTTAAAGGAACTGGTTGATGTTCACCTTTCCATAAGACTGCGACAGTATCATCTTCATTAACTGCAGCCATATTCTTTGGCAATAATGCATCAACGTTAATCATATAGTTTGCCTTAGCAGAACGACCAACTCTGTCAACCATGGTAGAATATGCAATATTTGCACCAAGTTCTAGAGATAATGTTTGCTGAACAATACCGTTATAATTAATCTGGTTTCTTTCAAATATTTCATTACCTGCAATTCTCAGAATAGGAATATATCTAATTGGTAATGCAATTTGCTGAACAACCTTATCACCAACAATCTTGTATAAATCTACATAACCTTGTTCATTCTTTGTAAAGTAAGAAATAACGGCTACAGAATCTTCTGGTATTTCCCATTGGTCAAACTGAGAGAATGCAATAGAACATTCAACATCAGGATAAGCCATTGGAACAATATCATTACCGTAAAGACGTTTAGCTTTCCTTAAAGAGATATAGTTAATAACAGCACCTTCTTCTGCATCAGAACATTCTGGAGTAGAACAAGATGGGTCAACTGCAATTGCATCGATATGAGTTGCAGATTCGACGATAATCTTAGGTTCCCCAGTCAATTCGTCTTCTACAGTCGTTGCAACCAAGTAACCATAACCCGTTAATACTGCCTTTCTGAATGCATCAATGATTGCAGATTTAGTATCAGAATCAGATTCGATATTGTCAATTGCTTCTTGAATTTCAGACATGTTATTGTCAGTTAACTCAACATGCCATGGTGAATTGGAAATAGGAGATGCAATTGCGTTAACCATAGGATTCCAGTTATTTAACGACAAATTTGTTCTCTTATTTCTCTTATACTGGGCAATGGTTTCCTTATTCCAGAAATCACCAGAATACCTACGTAAGTCATTAACTGCACGTTTAATTGTATTTGCGTAACGTGAGTCAGACTTTACGAGGAATGCGTTACATTGTGTTATAATATTGTCCATCTTAAATCCTTATTTATGTCAAATAATTAGAATCTCTTGTCTGCCTGTCTGATTCTAAGAGAGCAGTCAACAGATGTTCCAGTAAACCAACCTGGACCTTTACCTAAGATAAAGTTACGGATTTGCCATTCATCGCTATTTGAGTATGGATCCTTTGCAAGGTCAGGTAATATAAATGTATGAGAATTATCAAGATTAGAATCATATTTAGAATACGTACTTAATCTAGCCTGAACTGTCGATGGTCCATATACGCTACACATGTAGTTATAGATTGTTCCTCCATCTGCAATATAGTTTGCATTAGGATTCAAATGAATTGTATCTGTAGTACCATGGAATTCACCGCCTTTCATTGGATTATCAATTAACGAGATTTCAAGATTAACAGTTGCATCATAAAGACCAATAATGAACATTCTCATCTTTGTGAAATAAGCCATCATATTATCTGCATAAGATGGAGTTTCTGGATTTGTAGAGATATTCTGTGCCCAACGTACAGATTCAATTAACTGACCTAATGTTTCAGTTAACATACCATTCTGCGATGTGGTTATTAAGGTACCACCAGGAATAATCGGAACTTGATGCATATCTAGAACACACTCGAAACCACCTGTGTTATTAACAAAGGTGTAGTAGTTGAGAGCATCAGAAGCCATACAACCAAGTCTGGAAATTCCCCAAGCTTGAGCATTCGTTAAGTTACTACGGTTATTCTGAATAATGAGAGAATCAACGAGAACATGAGATGCACCAAATATTGTATTTGCAGACTGACCATCAATATTGAAAGCTGCATTAAAGATATTATTATCTAAGTAACCATGAATGAAATGAGAAACTGTAACAGTATTGGATAAATATGTAACAGTTCTGGATGTTCCAGGTTCTGCAATTAATCTTAAGTTTCCATTAATCTGAGAATCCTTAACAACAGAATTCATACATTCGTTTGCACACATGATAATAGAATCATAAGATGTAAAGGATTTCCATCTATAGTTACCGGTATATTCACCATTTAATGTACAGTTACGTAACGAAATGGTTGGGTTTCTGTCTGCAGTATGAATGTAGTAATCATCAAGAGTAACGTCAGAATCACGTGCCTGAATTACACAGTTATGACCTAGTCTGAGCTTAACAGAGCTAGATATAATACTAACTGTCATGTTATCAGGAATCTGGTAATAACCAACACAGTTCTCTAATACATATGTAGTAATCTGTCCATTTGCATTACTTAACAAATAACGTGTTGCATAAAGATTCTTGAGGTTAGTTACCCAAATAGTATCAGAAGTAACCATGTTACCAGTATAGTTAACAAATGGTGCTCCAACATTTGGCATATCACGATAATCGAAGAATGCATTACCGTCAGAGGTTAAACGTAACTGTTTGTATAACCACATGTTATTACGGAAATCATCCATATCAATCTGACAGCCAGAGGTTAGTCCAACGAGAGATACAGTATAATCGCCATCGGTTATAAACATTCTTTCATTCAACTTACAGTTAATGAACGTATTATTAATACCGTTTGTATTGTCGGAACCGATATTACCGTTCTCAGAGATAACACAATGGTTAAAGTTATAACCGTAACATGGACTATATCTTACATCAATATTTGCATCCTGCCAGTTCTTCTGAGCAGAGATTCTGTCTAAGATAACGTTCTTATAACCAGTATATGCTTTAGCCATCCAAGATGTCTTAACATTCTCTGCAACGACTGTAGTATTAGAGAGGTTAAAGAACGGATCGCCATTCCAGTTACCTTGAATGGTATTGTTACCCAAATCCATGAATCTTGTACCGTCAGAAATATCAATTTCATCTACGATAACGTTAAGATTCGTAAATTTAAACCATCTGTAATCTGTAGAACCATTGAAGAATGGTCTTAAACTGTGAACAGAACAATATGCGAAGAGGTTACCAATCTGGTAAGTCTGATCTTCCATATTCATAGAATTAGACGGGAATGCACCGAAATGTCTAGAATCTACATGTTCTGTAGGTTGTACCATAATCCAACGACCAGTAATGAGGTTATTGGATGCAATTACGGAACCGCCATTATCCTGTTCTGTAGATTCTGGATTCCAGTAATAATTAATTGGTTCCTTATCTCCAGAGTTGAAATAACCCAAGAGAGTAATCATCTTCTTACCGTCTACAACAGGAATTCCGTCAACATCAACATCTCTGAGGTCTTCCATTGTTCCAATTGCAACGACAGTATCAGAGGTTATATTTGCAAGAATATCTAAAGTATTCTCAGAAGTATACTGAAGTAACCATTTAGAAACATCAGAAGTATCAATATCTTCCTGTCCTGACCAAACACCTTCACCAATATATTTGTAGAAATAGGCAATAACATCAGTATCGATGAAGACCTGATATTTCGTCCTACCATATGTATCGGTTACTTGTGGATTTGCAAGAGCAGTACCTTCAGAATCATAAATGGGTGCTACTGTGTTACCGTCCTTTACCATGAATTGAATACAACCGTGTAAAGGATTACGGTCGTTATCTTGATATCTTAACCAATTGTCCCAATTGCGCATTATTTAATCCCCATCATTACTTCTTTGTAAGCTTCCCATGCTGGGCTTCCTTCTTCTTCTTTAGGTGCAAAGGCAGGTCCAAATTTAATCCAATCTTCACCACGTGTTTGCTTATAATATTCTTTAAGACGTTCAAATTCTTCAGTTCTATCATAATTAACCGGGCTATGACCACGACCTTGTATATCTGCCATAGCTTGAATACCAATTTGACCTAAACTACCTTTATTAATCTTACCAATTAATTTATTATATAAATAACTAGCTTTCTGTCCTTTAGTTAACTCTTCATAAGGCGTTGCTTGAGCTACATCTTTAAGATACGTAGATGCATTCTTACCAAACGGTCCTTGATCACCAACAACTAGAACATTACCTTCACGAATTCCGCGTGCAGATTCTTGTATAGCTGGTCTTGTTTCAACCTGATATTTAGCAACGACATCACCAATTGCCTTTCTATTAATAGGTCTTCCGAGATTCTCTTCTGAAGTCTTAATAGCATTAATTAAATCAGCTTTCATTGGAGATTCTGGTAAATCCTTAATAACGTTAATTAATTCCTTATCATTTAATGATTGCATTGTTAGAGAATTAACCTTAGCCATAGATTCATTAATAGCTTCAGTTGTTGCATCAACACCTAATGTTCTTGCAACTTCTGGATTGGTCATTTCATTTGCAATTCTTTGACCTTTACGAGCATTTGCTAAGAATCTTGCGCCCATATTAATACCGAGATCTGCAATACGTTCTTTAGCAATATCATTAACATCTTTAGAATATTTAGAATTACTTGCTAAATAACCAACATCTCTACCAGTTCTTACTAATGGTCCTACCCACCATGCTGGAGGTACGAAATCTGCAGCGGTTCCAACTGTTCCTGCAGCAAGGTCTGCACCAGCACCCCATCTTGTATTTGGAGCTTTGCCTAATGATGGAGCTTGTTCACCAATTAATGCAGTTTCTGGTTCTTCAATATAACGTTGCTTTGCATAATCGGATGCAAGAATATCTCTCCATAATGGCCATTTCTTAACTTCTCTTTCACGTTGCTTTCTTGCACCAATAGAATCTTGACGAGCGATTTCTTCATCATAATATTTCTTCATATTACTAAGAACACGTTCAAACTCATCACGAGGAACATCTTTATATTCAGACTGATAAATCTGTTGTTTCCATGCATCAGATGGTGCAAAGTTAAATTCTTTAAAGGAATTACGTAATCTTTCTGGTAATGGTTTAAAGTTCTTAAGATTATAGAAATCCGCGACCATGTTCTTATTAGACATGATCTTTGGACTCCACTTTCTAATCCACGCATCGTTGGATAATTTCTTTAAATCTGCATCAGCTTCTTTAAATGATTTCTTATCCCATTGTGATGCGGTTTCTTCAAGGAAATCTTCTATTGTCATAAAGTCTCCTTATTTATACTTTGCTTCTAATTCATTAAGTCTCTTACTTTGACGAGAAGTCAAATTCTCACCATTATCACGTTTCTTCTTAAGAGATTTAAGTTCTGCACGTTCTTTCTCTTCAACAGATGCACCTTTCTTAGTCTCTTCAATTTGATATTTAGTTATTAACTCTGGTTTGTGTTGCTTAATGATTTCAAATGCATTCTTATAATCTTCCCTCTGTTGATCTGTCCACTGTTTCTGTGGTGCAGTAATGATTGGGTCAAGAACTTGAATTGCATTATTTACTTTCTTATTAATTGCTACAGGCTGAGCATCTTCTGTAAATTCTGTAGAAACAGTAAATGACTGTGGGTCATCTGCATAATAAGGTAAATTACGGTTTGCATAATTAAGTTTAATTGCAGCCTTCTTTGCAGCTAAGACAGTTTCAGGCTTATCTAAATCAACTTTATTAATTGCATCATCGTATTCTGCTTGTGCAAGCTCAGCATCCAGTCTTTCTTTATCTGCAGCTTTAGCTCTTGCAATTGCCTTATCAGATGCAGCATCCTCTTTATTCATAGCTGCAATTGCTTTAGCATTCTGACGGTTACGTTCATTCTCTGCTTCTTGGAACTTACGAGCAAGTGCAGCTTCAGCAGCCTGGAATTGCTGTTGCTTTAGCATCTTATTATACTGGTCTTCTCTATTCTGATATGCATCGAGCAATCCTCTGTCACCAGTTCCGACATAAGTAGCCCAACCAACCCTTGACTGAGGTTGTCTATACATATCACGTGTTGCAATTTCTTGCTTTACTTTGGCTATTTCAGCCTGAATTTCTGCTACGCTTCTAGGCATTAAATCCCCCTACGATAGAAATCTTGCATTTCCTGTTCTGGATATACTCCACCTTGGAACTGGTTATAATTATATCCATTAAAGTTTGGTCTATAATCTCTCATAGCCATTGCATAACGATTTGCAAGAGCTTCTGGAGTATTATTTAAATATTCATCCATAGCCTGTCTTTGTGCAACCTGTTCATTATACTTATCCTGAATTCCCTGAAGTCTTTCAGCTTCTTCTGCATCCTTAAGTTCTTTCTCTAAGGCTTCGAGTCTTGCTTCTGGACTATTCGGGTCATTACTTTCAGAATATGCTGTGAAACCGTCAATCATCCTTGTTCCAAGCTTACCCATATCCTGAGCAAAGTTTGACCAGATTTCACCTTTACGTTTCCAGTATTCATTCTTAATACGGTTACGTTCATTTACGTTATTCAATGCAGCCTGGATAGAGCTCATTGGATTAAATGTATTACTTGTATAAACTCCCATGTTTACTCCTTAGTATAACCCAGCGATTGCATTTGCATATGTTTGCTGTGCATTTAACTTATCTTGCTGTGCTTTAAGAACATCAGACATTCTAGAGTCTTGAGTATTAAAGTAATCTTGTGCAAGGTTACCCTGAAGACCAATCTTGTATTCATTACCTTCTCTAAGAGCAGAGAGGTAATTCTGATTGTTCCTAATTGCATCTTGATATTTCTTATACTGGAAATCACGTTCATTCTGATAGTCTGCCATTGCAGTTCTATAGAGTTCGTCAGATTTCTCAGAAACACCCTTGGCAATATTTAATGCTGCACCTGTTCCTCTACCAAGACCTGCACCTGCTGCAGTATGCTGTATAGAGTTTGCGGTATCACCAATAATCTTACCATAATATGGGTTAAGATAATCTTCCTTTGTACCAGTCCAATTGAAACCAGGATCAACTGCTGCATAATCTTCTGGATTATAATTTGCAATTGCCTGTTTATATTCGTTAACGTCGTCCTGTGTACCAATAGAACCACGTGTATTGTAATACTGATTAATGCTATTAATAACAGAGTTGTATTCAGCATCTGTTAATTGTCCTCTAGCTTTCAGTTCTTTAGCGGCATCTTTCCTTGCTTCCAATTCAGCCTGTTGAGCTTTATAATTAGAATATGCTGAAATACCAGAACTTGCTAAGGATGCTCCCGCACCGATAATTGCTGCAGCTACTAATGGGGCCATAAATTCTCCTTAATTTCTTAAATATACAGAATAATTAGTTCCATTTCTTTATGACAAATATACCGAAACCGTTTACATCAGACGGTAAAGAACAGGTCAAAGTACTATCCTTAACCTGTATTCTTGAACCATTTGAACACTGAATGAAACCGTCATATACTTCCGGTAATTTAACACCGTCATATTTGGCACCGTTGAGTAGGTTAATTACGAGCAAATTCTTTATAACTGTGAATGTTGCGTCTTTCTTACCCAACTGACCATATTGACCTTTCAATGCTTCGATATTCTTGTTACTCTCGTCATATCTGACAATCTTCAGATCTATAGTATTTCCGTTTACCATTCTCTAATCTCCATTTCATGCCTTTAGTTGGTGGCTTTGCTTTCTTTCTAGACTCTGATTTATTTCGTCTTGCTTCTTCGAAATTACAGTTCTCTATATGACTGCACCATCTAAGATTTCTTACATCATTAATGTTCATTCCTTCCGGATTTGAAACAATATGATCTACGAAATTCTGATCATCTCTCTTAGGTGTAGTAAGAAATGCCTGTGCTATAAGTCTAGAAACTAGTAGTTTCTTATCATTTCTGTGTATAGTCTTATAACGTTCGGCAACTTCTACTTTACCATTTGCTCTTAGAATTTCACCTTTATCAGATACTGCAATAATAGTATCTCTTCTCTTCTTTGTTTCTTTCTGTAAATAATACCACATATTTAACAAATATAGAAATTAATTTAGAAGATTGAGGTTGGACTCCAAGAAACTTTGAGATTCTCTATAGATATAGGCACTGATTCAGTAGAGGATATTTCTAAGGTGAAATACTTGCCCATACCTAAATGCCATATAGTTGTATTATAATCATATCTACCAATCTTTCCAAGGTAATAATCTTCGTAATCACTCCAATTCGAACCATCCCAAGAATATCTTATTGAAATCCTAGGATTAAGCTCAAGATTAGTATATTGATCATTAAAGCTATGTTGTCCATTATTTACTATAATTTCAGCTGAATCTATATAGAAAGGACAATCATTTGATGTTAGAACGCCTCCGCGACGCATCTTATAAATTACTCGTCCATCATGTTCAGTGTAAGTATTCTCATCCATATAAGCTAAGGCATTGTCAGTTCCTACATAAATCTTACCGTATGCGAACGTAGCATGGTTATATCTCCAGAAGGTCAAATGATTATTGTCGTCGTAAGATGCGCGATAATGCCATGCATTCTCTGAAACATCATATACAAACGTCTTCTTAGAATCTTCAAATGTTAATGTATAGAATATATGTTGATGTTCTTGGAATATTTGTGCGTAACCATTCTCTGGGTTAACAATCTGTGTAATCTCACGTTCAATATCCTGGGTAGATATACGAGTAATACGTGTATCTTCAATCATAAATACACCGTTATCACCAATATCAGACGAACCTAACCATAATACCGTATTTCCTAACATTGCCAAGGAATTTGGTGCTTTAATACCAATATTACCTGCAGCATTATCTGGTGATGTAAATGGGTTATTCATATCGTCATTATAAGAGAATACCTGCCAAGAACGTTCACCAAATGTATAGAGTTTAGAACCATTAGAACATAATGCAATGGTATTATCTGGGCACCATTCTGAATATGTTATGAAACCATACTTTGCAAATTCGACCGTATCAACTCTAAATAAATCATTAACTTCAGGCGTATCATCTGCAGTACCATCAATAAATGCTTTCCATTGAGTATAATAATTATCTTGTATCTCACCAGACTTATACTGTTGCTTAACATAGTCAGATAAGGTCATCCACCATGTTACGAAATTCTCTCTATCTGTATAGAAGGATTCGGGTTCAGAATCTGAAATTTCGAATGGATATTGATAAGAAGTATAGAATGCATCAGTACCTGCATCGTTAACAATTAAGTAACCGTAAAGATATGCACAATGTGTTGGATTGATAGATAAATTCGAATTAACTCTCTTTGGTAACTTAATAGATTTGAAATCCATTTGCTGGTCACCAATAGACAATCCTGTATTAACAGCATATACAGAAGTTCCATCAACTATAATAAGATGTGGATGAGCAGAACCATAACCACCCGTTTCTGTCATGTGACATTCTGTTCCAGTAGAAGGAATGCGAGCAATCCAGTTAAATGAATTATCGCGGTTAATTAAGTATAGGTCATGATTATAAACTGCATACAGAACTGGTCTGTTGTCATAACCTCTCGAAACCCTATACATACCTCTACATCTTCCGGTAATTTCTGCTGCCTTAACTTCACCCATGACAGTTCTCATGAGGATGCCTGTAGATTTCTCATCAGAGTTCTGTTGTTTCTCTACAAACATATTAACAGCCTCACCAAGGCCTACACGGGCTAAATTACTCTTAGATATTGTTCCAGCAATGTTCTCAATTAATTTAACTTGACTAGCCATATTTCTCCTTAGAACATTCCATAACCTGCAAGTAATTCAGCTTGCGTCATGGTATGTGGACTATCCCAGTAATTGTTTCTTAACAATACTCTATCTTCAGCCTTTGGTGTTCTGACATTATCAACTAATACCCTAACTTCGTTCTCAAGTCTATTCATCTGAGATTCATCAAGACGTGGATACATTAATGCAAGCTTATGAGCTAAGGCTACGATTAAGAGTTCAATGTAGTTCTCTGGAATAAATAAATCAGAATCAATATCGAACTGCATTGCTTCGTTATATGTAATCTTTAATCTGTGGTTATCTGGGTAATATAACGGTTTGACATTCAATACCCATTCGCCTTCAGATTTCTGAGTATATGTATAAACTCTTGCATTTCTGGAATATCTATCGAAATCAGTATGGTTAATGAAATCTAATTTGTAATATTCCTTATACGGTTCATTTGTATCAGAGATAACATATATAGAATTAATCTTTGCAACATCCCTAACCTGGAAATGTAACATATTCTGATATTCTAACATTTCCTGATAACGTTGTGGATATGGTTCCGATGGTACAAATGACTGCCATGTATAGATTGTACCTTGTTCTGTACCAACTGACATTACTCTGAAGAGCAAATTTGGGGATTCCTTAACAATAGCCCATACATTATTATGCAGGTCTTCTTCTGTTAATTCATATTCTTCTCTCTCTTCATTTGTATCGAAATAAAGGTTATTGTTACCCTTAACTACATCCGTTTCATCATAAATATGAATTAACGTAGATTTAGGAATAATGACAGATTTCTGGGTCCAGCATAAGAGGCAATCCGAATTGTATTTAGCTATAATTCCTTTCAATAAACGGTAAGCGTTCTCTACTATATCTCCAGGTACGGCTTGGCGTCTAGGACAAATATTAACTCTGGCGCACGATTCTTGAATCAAACTGCGTACTTCCATAAATTCTCCTTAAATTCAAATATACAGAATAATTAGATTCCTCTTAAATGACCTGTCCGTTTCCAATATGCATATTCTTTCATATATAATTTAGGATCATCAGACCTATGCATATGGTAATACGATTCAAATAATTCTCCAAATTCTGTTCGCAATTTATTATTTCTGGTTATTCTACCTTCTTTAAATCCAGATGGACATACATAAGTCATAATTTCAGTTTCGCCATTTGTATACCAATGCATATCTAAATTTCCTTTACTTATTTCTTCAGGATGCTCTAAATGATAATTTCTAAGACCTTTGCTAACATTATCTTTATGTTCTTTACTTAAATGTTTACCGGTTAAAGCCTGTGACACATGTTTATTCCATTCATCATCATGTTTAACATTTCGCATCTTATTAATACTTTCTTCTGAATGTCGTCTACCTGTCTGTGTATCACATTTAAATTTATTTACTATTACAACTGCTTCTTCATAATCTTTAGCCATCTGTTCAGCAGTTTCAGGTGTCATATATTTAAGACCTTTCTTAGCCATAAATGTAAAGGCCGTGGCCATTCTCTGTCTAAATCCTTTCTTTGCAAGCAAATAATAGTAATAATGTACTAAGAAATGGTCGGCTAATGACAATGATATAAGATTATCAGAATCATTATCTACAGGTTCTCCCAGCATCTTACTGAAACTTCTAGGAAATTTGTGGTGAAGATTTCGATTTGATACCCTCTTCTTAGGATATTTCTCATTCTTCGCGAATATTTCAAGAACCCGATTCCAATATTCATTATCTGTTTCAAATACTAAACTATAATCATGTTGCATCTTTATGTTCCTCTTCAAATTCTGCTTTAAGTTGTTTACAAGAATTATAGTTCATAATATAGAAATCTTCTCGAGAATATTTGGATTTGAAATATTTGTCGTAAATTTCATCTACTCTACAAATAAATGGTCTGTCTTCGTAAATACTACATTTATTATCATCTGTGAGGAATTTACAGACACCATCTCCTCTATCCAATTCTTTCATTATCTTGCCTGCTACACGACAACAATATGCCTTGCATCCTTCACAGTTAAGTGCCATAACCCATCCTCATCAAATATTCATCAACAAGTTTATTTGCCTGCTGGTCAGTTAATATTTCCTTATTACCGTGATTCATCGCATATACAGCCAATGCAACTGCATCGCAAAGGTCAGGTGAATGTCCCAATATCTTCTTTACATCTTCCTTCGGTAACAATGCAACCAATCCACGGTTATTGATAAATGCAGACTGTGCAAGTAATTCTTCTCTTACTTCATCATTTACCCAGAAACCATCCTTTACGGCCTTTGCGAGCTCCATATACATTTCTGTTCTAATATTAGGATATTTGTCTTCTAATATAGCTTTCTGTGCGAAATTGATACCTCCTAGGTCATATCCCTTGGTAGTAACGAAATCGAATGTTCCTTGACCGTAACCACCCGTCAAATCTATGTTACCGCCTTTAATCTTGTATTGGTCATACATTTGTGTAACGATATTTGCTTTCTCGAATACAGTAGCTTCTAAGGTTTCCTTATAGTCAACCATTCCGAATTTATCAATGACAACATACATATCAGAGTCAGCACCCATACCCGCAGCATCCATACCGAAATAATAGATGCCGTCTGTATCTCTCTTAGACGTCGGGAATTGGCTTCTAAATATAATCTGAGAGGCAACGTCTACATCCAATATTTCACCCAATACCTGTTGTTTGTAAAGGTTAGAACCTTCTCCGTACCTTTCTTTCAATTCATTCTTGAATTCTTCAGATGTAAACGGGTTATCCAAAGCTGTTGCATGAATAATACATTCTGGATGTTTCTTACATAGAGCAGAGAACCAGTTCTGAATTCTTTCTGTAGAATTTGGTGACGAAATTAACCTAGTCATAGGTTTATATTTGCCACCTCTCATACGGTCTTTCGCATTATTATAGATTTCTTCGTTACCGTATGCTGCTTCGTCCATACATAACATGGATATTTCCGTCAAACCTAACAATGCATCTGGTGATTCTGCTGAGAATGCAAATAGAATAGAACCATTATCGAACTGTATTTCGTTACTTGCCTTGTTATGCTTAACACCGATACCAAACTCTGCACATCTATTCTTAATTTCTCGTATAAGAACTAAAGTAAGAGCTCGGTAATTCTGGGCAATTACTATACCACGTATTCCAGGTTTCTTTACACATTGAAGAACAATCCATAACGACAGAGCGTATGATTTCCCTGCACTAATTCCTGTACATGCAATTCTTAATTCGTCATCGAAACCGTCAAGGATAAACGATTTCTGCCATTTGGATAATTGTTTCTTCATTATACTATATCAAAGGTTATGGATAAATTCTTATCTTCTTTCTGTTCTACTTTCAACTGTTTCTGATCTTTACCCCAATGATTCTTGTCTCTCCTCTCAAGAATATTCAGAAACCTATCTGCAAGCTTATGATTAGGTTCTTCCATGAGCATCTTTGTCAACATATTTCTAACTAAGAGAATCTTACCTTCGTAGAATTCATCAGAAATATCGTCAACTATAATACCTACTGGTGCAAGATGAAATACAAGTTTCTTAAACTCTTCTTTCGTTTCTGTTGATAACAGACCATAGGTTAAATCAATATTAATCTTAGGAACTTTCAGTGTTCCAATATATTCTTCAAATGTTACATGCTTGAAATTCTGTTCAAGCCATTCAGATAGTTTCATTTCTTTCTCCTGTATTCCGCAATTTCATGCAATTCCTCCTGTGTGTACATGGGTTGCGGTAATGTAGAATTTACTAATTCTTGCAAATTCTTTACTTGTTTATCTAATATAGCTAAAGAAATCTTTATCTCAGCTATATCCTTATTAATTGTTGATTTGTTATTTGTCATAATATGTCCTCTTTCCATTAATAACTTTCCAATGTCTACCGGTTGTTCCTTTATTCCATGGTGTACGCCCTTTCATTGCAATAGATTGTTTACGTTTCTGTTCATCCGTTGCACGTTTACCTTTATTTGGTGATGGTTGTCCTTTACGTGAATTTGAAATCTTGCGTTTAGATTCTTCTGAATATTTAAATCCTTTATGATGTAAAGATATATGATCTTCTCGTGTTAAGAATATTAATTCTGATGCAGGTCTGTTATAATAAAGATTCATTAATTTCATATCTTTAATGGTATTAATATAATCATAATTAATTTCTAACTTATGGTGACAATGCCATGTATTTATTGTATCATTGATAGCTTGTTCATAATTCTCTATTAATGAAATATCTTCTTTACAATATTGTTTAACTTTATACATTTCTATCATATAATTTCCTTTAAATATTTATTAAATATAGAAATTATTTATGTATTAAATATAATTAACCAACAATTCCGCGTTTCTGCATATATGCACGTTCTTTAACGAATTCTTCAAATGGATAATCTCCAGAAGTATCTTGTAGGTTTCCTACATCATCTGTATTCACAAAGAATCTTCTAAATGAATAACCCGCCTGTCTGTCTTGACATTCTGATTTAATCTTCTTACCTCTCTTCAGATGATATTTCTGTAATATCCAATAAATACCATGGTCATCCAAAGGAACGTTCTTCATGAAATCATAATCAACTTCCTCTCTCAATGCTGCTACAGCTCTAGGACCGTAAACCATATATTGGCCCATAGTATATTCATCAGATTTGGTACATAACCAGTCACAATCCTTCATATTCTCTTCAATTTCTTCAAGATATGTTTCAGGATATGTAACGTCATCATCTAAGGTTACTAAGATATATTCGCCTTCAATATTATATATAGTCGGCATAATCTTCTCCCAGACCTTCATATCTGATTCTTCGAAACTTATATCAAGGTTATCATTCTCTTTATCTAACTCGATTAATTCCTTCGGTAAATCCGCATAACCGAATGGGAAATTATCGAAATCGAGATTTAACCTAACCAAGTCTGGTTTCCTTGTCTGGTTAAGGATTGATTTAATTGTATTATGTGCTTGATGGATTCTCTTATTCCACGATGTTAAACTTACGATTATCTTCATATGCTATATAATTAGAAATTCCCACTACAGCATATTGTAATGGGAATTATATCGTAATAGATGGTAATAAATTTAATTAATCACTGACTAAATTAATCATATTTAATTCTGCTATTATATCATCTAATATTAATCTTCTTTGTGTAGATTTCTCTTCATTTGATAATGCTGAATTATTTATTTCATTTAATTTATTTAAATTTGTTTCTATATTATCAGCTTCTGTTACAAATCCTTTCCTACGAATTTCACTTAAATTTAAGTCATTCTTTAACATCTTTGTAAGTTCATTACTAGGTAAAGTCGTATTATCTGCAATTTGTCGTAATTGATTATTTGTAAATTTATATGTATTTGTTGGTTCAAATGCAATTCTATCAATCATTCTTCTTGTAGATGGATGCCAATTATCTGGATTATAATATTCATCAGCTAATTCTTTAGTAAATACATCTCCTTCTGTAGCATACTGTCTCCAATTATCTTGCCATTTATCAAAGAATTCTGGTCCTTTATGATCTACTTTGGTCATTCCTACTTCACTCCAATCTGGAACAAATTCAGAAAGTAACGGTTCTAAACTTTGTTTATTTCTTCCAGTATTCTGACCATAAATTACCTCACCTTGATGTGCATGTAAGTCAGGATTTAAGTTAGCTATAGAATATGCATTCTCACTATTATATGATATTGGTTCTTCTTTGGCTAGTTCTCTTAATCGTTCTGCTAGCATTGGATTACCAGCTGCTTCTCTCTCAGCTTGACTAAGTAAAGATGCATTTATAGAATTTGTTAATTCTTTATTTACTCTGAGCTTAGTAGGATTAGATTTCATTGGCATACCCAACATAACAGCTTCCTTCGCATAGTCAGACCAATCGCCACCATTTCTGTAATTTCCATAGAATGGTACAATATCTTCAGCTGCAATCTTTAATGTTTCTGTTGCAGGTCCTTCTGGATTGTCTCTGAAATATTGTAACGCTCTCGTTAATGGTATACCAGCTTCTACCATTCTATCAAGTAAACTACCGTCTAATTTCAATTTAATGAACGGTTCATTTGGCTTATATGGTTCCATAAATTCTCCTTAGAAATATACAGAATAATTAGTTGATATAATAAGAAATCCCGGATCGTTTGGTCACCGGGATTTGTGAGGTATAAATATATAGAAAGTATTAGTGAATGTTAAATTATTGAATAACTGAGCGTTTGTTTGTTATTCAATATTGTAAATATAGTAAATTTATCTATATTCAGGATGCTTTGAAATAAATTCTGACCATTTCTTATTTGCACGCACAATATCTTCATTTGAACATGCCTGTGTAGGAACTGGTGCTGGAACTTCATTCGGATCAAACGGCTTTGTTGATACATCTGGATATAATACTGCTGGATTTAAATCTTTGACACAATTATCATACTGTGCAATCCAAGTATCAAACATTCTGTCTTCAAGTCTCTTAAGTCTATCTTCAATCTTGTCAGTTCGCAATTCTAAATCTTTAATCTTTGCTTCTTGTTCTGTCATTACTTTACCTCTTTATTATTAATTCTTTGCGCAAGCTGTATTGCATCTTCAATATTATGTTTAATTCCATTCTCTGTAAATTCCTGGTTAGGAATCCATCCACCTTTCTTAGTTTGACGTGTTGTTTCTTCCCATTTAGTTGTATTAACGGATTTAATCAAATGTGAAACACCATCAAACATATCATTACGGTCGAAATTTGCTTTCAATACCATTGCGTCATAGTTATATTTACCGTAACCCTTTGAATAAATATCACCACCAGAAATCATAATTTGCCATGTAATTTCTTTAAGGAATTCCTTCCAATCTGTAAACTCTACAATTTCATGGTTATCAATAAATCTAGGTATAACGGTTGTTAATTCATGACGTGCAACAGTTCTGTCTTTACCATTAACTCCATTTATAACTCTCGTTTCAGGTGGTAATTTCTTTACTAAAGTTAACGTGTTGTAATCTTGATCACAGAATGTTATACACCACATTATAGTATCTGGATCGAAATGATTACCTTCAGGAAATAAACGCTTGTTAACATATGTATTTCCATCACCTTCAATATCTATTGTTCTGAACTTCATTTAGAATACCTCTTTGACCCAATGTTTGCTGAATTGCTTACCATAGGTCTTATTAAATACATTATATTTATAAGAACATGAAACTGAATTTCGCTTCTGGTATTTCTCTTTATATTCAGACTGGGTCAGGGTTTCAGCTTTAAACTTGTCACCGTCTTTAATTAAATACATATGCGGTGTTTCACGATGAAGAAGTTTCTTGATTGTTTCAACTTCAACACCATAGAATTCTGCCTGATTTAAATCAAATATATCTTCGTTACTCATAATATGTAAATATAGTAAATTATTCTTTACTTTCCTGTATTATATATAATTTCTGATCTTTGATTGTTTGTTTAATGAAATTTACACAACCTTTGTATAACCATTGGTCACTAAATCCATATGCACGTATCAATACAGTTACGAACATTACATCTTCCATTTCGAAATATAACGACAAATCACATAACTGGTTAAATGTCTTCTCAGATGCCCATAATTTGATTTCTGAGCGCCTCTGGAACGTCTTTATCTCTTCAGCTGATAATTTATCTAGTAACTTATTTAAAGCGTCCTGGACTGCCTTTACGCTCAAATGTAAATGTTTCATTGCAGAAACGATTGCACCTTCGACTTTAGTCTTTCCTTCTTCAATTAATCTTTGGGCTATTTCTTCTGGTGTATATTGAGATAACCATGACCATTTAGACTTTCTATTACGTTTCTTGTAAGTATATGAATTGGTAAATAAATTCTGAATATATGCAGACGGTACCTTATCATTCCAATTATTTACAACTTCCAAATACATCTTACCAATGATATATTCATAATGTTCATCCCAGAATGCCTTATATTGCGCATAATCGCCCGTTATAAAGCTTTCACGGTTAAATACAAGTAAATCTATATCATGCTTGATAAACTTGGCCAGAGGCTTCTCTAAATGCAAAGAACAGGCATTATTGACTACATACCAATCAATGAACGCCGCAGCAATATACATCTTTACAAGACGGTCATATGAACACCATGTATTATTTGATATTTCAATAGGTCCATTACCCAACCAAAGATTCGGAATAAACCAACCTTTCATCTTTAGTTTCTGATTCTTTATAAACGTGTTTAAATCTATATCATGCTCAGATTTATATTCATTATAATAACGTGTTGAAATATTCTTTAATAGTAACTGTGGTTGACCGTATGTATAGTATAATTTCATTTAATTTCCTTTATTATATATTATATATAATTTATTCTTTAAAGCATTGTTATAATTACGTGAACTTTCATGCACGTACTTATAACATACGTTGTATAAAGATAGTAAATTGCACGTTATATTTATTAAAGTTTGCGTTAAATTCTGTAAATATAAATAAACGTGGCTAAATTAATAACCACGTTCAATAGATAGAAACAGCCTGGGGCTGGGCCCAGGCATTTAAGTAATAATTAATTATGTTTAACTCTGTCGTTTAATTCCGAACGTTTACCATCGTTCCATCTTGAAACATCACCGACTAAATATCCGGTTATTCTTCTCAATCTTTGGAATCCGATTCCTTCACCGATTCCTTCTGTTCTTTCTTCGATGTTACGAGGTTTACAATCAGGTTTACTACCGTGTTCAATATTGCACCTATCAAGTACTTGTTCATACAATTCCTCCGTTAAATTATCTACGTTGAGTATTTCATGATATAATTCTGAATCTGTCATCTGTTTATCCATAAGTCTATTATTAATGTTACGAGAATAATAAATAGACCTACGGTTAAACCTATAAGAACGTTACTTGCCATTGCTAATCCTATCCATGAGTTTATTAACAGAAATAGTCAGATTTATAATGGCTTCTTGTAGCTCTTTGATAGAACCACTCAAGTCATCATGACCTTCTTCAAGTTTATCTAACCTGTAATTGACCATATTCGCATCCTGGTCTCGTTTATTGCCCGTTTCCTTACGTTGATATGCTATAATCAAATAAACGACCACAGCAGCTATTATGGCTACAGGATTGCCGCTCTGTAATATATTAGTGAGTTGTTCTTCCATTCTTAACCTCCTTACCTTCTGTACCTTCTATATAGAACGGATTTGGTAATTTAAGACATTGACACTGTCCTACATTCTCCAAGTATTTGACCTTTACATAATCTGTAACTCCAACCAATGCACATGACGTTACGATATGACCTGCATTTACTGGTTTCGTCCTTATACACGGCGTAGTTTCAGGTTTCCAATTCTGAATTAATAGGTCTAAATCTCTTGGATAAATGATAACATCAGAATCCATTAACAGAACATGAGTATAGATATGTTTCAATTTACTAAATAAATGCTGTAATCTTACTCTATTCATATTAATATTTGCTTCCCTACATAAACCGGGAACCGGGGCTAATTCTGAAATTAACCTCGGTAACCCCAAATAGTAAGGAGCAAGAACAGTTCCTGGTGCTACAGGTGTCAAGCAAATTATATCCATATTAATATGCTGCGCCAACCTGAACTACAGAATCGTAACTTGTATCAACTTCTTCAGGAACCTTTCTATATGCAACTGGGTAATCCATTACACGTGCTACACTGTAGTATTGCTGAGAAGATTCCCTGTATAACTTCTGAATATATACGTGCATGAGATATTCAGCATTCGATGTAGCATCCTCAAATTCGAACGATGCTTGACAGTTACCCAATGCTTCGTCTTTCCACCTAACAGTTACAGAAGGACAAGAACCTTGACCGTCTGCATTAATACAGATAATTGTATATACTGGATGGTCGGTTACGTTTGTAGTTAAGTTGATGTTACCAGCACCTGCATCGCAATTGAGCAAATAAGACTTTCCTTCCTCGATATTGAGGTCATAATCATATGTATTAAGATTTATGACTTCTGTAGAGAGTATCTGCATATTTGGTCCTAAACGAGGGAAATCAATTTCCTGAGAAATAATCGGACCAGAGGCAAGCTTGAAGAGAAATCCGGATGCTGCATCAGAATCGACCATTGTAAAGGTCTTGTCGCTGTCATATTCGTTCTTTATATAAAGTTTAGAATATTCCATTGTCGGATTCTGAATCCTATCCCTATAAATCTTCATATCGGCCTTGGAAAGGTCAACTTCTGACAATGCTCCCGCATATTTAACATTGGAACCGTCAGAGAGGTTATCAAGGTCAATTCCGATATTCTCACGTGCCTGAGCTTGTTCTGCTGCGGTGAAATCTTGTTGTAAATTTGTTGCAACTTTAAACTGTTTCATGATAAATCCTTATTAAATCTATAGAATAAATAGAATTAGGTTCCGTTTGACTTCCAATCGTCAGGTATCTGAGCAAGTTCAGCAGCTCCTGTTGTAGTATAACGACCTGTGTGTAAGAAAGTTCCAACATGATTTGATGGTGGTCTAAATTGTGTAGACATTTGATTATATAATGCTAATGCACCAGATTGAACTTTCTCATCTTCTGCAAACATATAACTACATTCAGTAACTTTATGTGTATCAAATAATGGTATAGTTATTAATTCATAACAATTAATAAACATTGAAGACATACTAGTTACATTAGAAGTATCAAATAATGGAACATCTGTTAAAGACATGCAATCAGCAAACATTTGATTCATATTTGTTGCTCTAGAAGTATTAATTAATGGAACTGATGTTAATGCATGGCAACCTTGGAACATACTTTGCATATTGGTTACTTTAGAAGTATCAAATAATGGTATAGTTATTAAACGATAACAGTTATAGAACATAGCATGCATATCGGTTACTTTAGAAGTATCAAATAACGCAACTGTTCTTAAAGATTGAGCATTAGAGAACATAGCATACATCTTAGTTACATTTGAAGTATTCGCACCTAATACTTCTATTACATTTCCATTGTCACGTAGAACGCTGCTGAAATCAGTTCCACTCTTATAGACATCATATACATCTGTAGTTCCAGGAACTAACACAGCACTTTCATAAGTAGTATATTCAGATTTATCGGGTGGCTTTCTATTAGATGTTCTAACTCTAATTACACCTGGAGGTAAATCTAACGGATTATAAGGACTTGTAAATTTACCATAAACATAAGCGTCAGAACCATCAATATCGAATTGATTAGTATTCTTTAACGTTGCACCAGTTACAGAATATGAATCAAATGTATATCCAGATGCAGGAGTATTTGTTAAAGTAACTTCGGTACCGGAAATACCAGAATTTGGCATTGCGACTACAGTTCCATTGTTTGCTGACACATAAACATTGTATACTGGTGGTATATAGGTATGACTTACCCACTTATCATTACGTGTAATAATCTTGTTATTAAATGTTAACATAAATTCTCCTTACGTTGCATTCTTGCAGAGTCTGACTGGACAATATAAACTATCACCTCTATAACCTTCTATTTGCATGAACTCTGTATTGAAACATAAGTTTGTACAATTGATTCCATCTGGAACAGATCCTTCTGCTCCAATAAAGTAAGCCCATATGCCGACATATTTAAGACTACCTTCATATTTACCCATTGGTAATGCAGTAAATCCAGTTGTGTTCGTTCCTGACCAGTCTGGTGATGTTGCACATAATGGGCTAGGATTTCTACTATACTGTTCACATAATGAGTATAAATCACTATATGTCGGTACTCTCCAACCATCAGTTAATTGATTAGATAAATTGTAAATACCTTCACTATTATAATAATGTTGCCCTTCAGTAACAATTATGCCAGTATCTACATCTATATTTGTATTTACAGTCTGCCACAAGAGGTTCCCAATCTGTACATATTCTACAGGAGTAGGTCCAGGAGGCGTAGGCTGAGAATCTACAGAAATCCATTTATTCGTATATTTGATTGCCTTGTTGTCGTATTTGATTATCATATAAACTCCTTATAAAGACTGATTCATTAATACGTCTTTGATTATTACATCTTCTTCAGCTGTAGTTGCCCTTGGAATACCAGCAATTCCATATATAGCATCTGTAGCAGATTCACCGCTACTACTGCTATATCCAGTAAATGATGACATCTTTGTGTTCATATTTGGATAATAAGTATAAGAACTGCTCACAACACCAGTATTTAAATTCTTTGCAGATATACTACAAGTTCCGTTATTCTTTGTCGCTATTACTTTGTATACTTTATCACTTGTTAATGAGAAATCAGAACCCAAATTATAACCAGTAGATGTGTGTAATTGTAATTGTCCAGCATAGCATCTAATCATATAGATATATCCATTTACTCTCCAAGTAATAATACCACTAACACTCCTAGAAGTATCTTGGTATGCCCTGAGAAAGAATGTATAAGTATCTCCATTATTATAGGGGTACATCTTATATAACTGTTCTTGTGTTAAATTTATATAAAGTCTGTTATTTCCGAAACCATTGGATAAGTAGCAATCTGAACCACTACCATTCTTAGTAATTGTACCTTCTACTAAATATGGTCCGAATGCATTAGTACCAGTAGCTTTATTTAGAACTTTAGACCCATCAAAGTCATTAGCAAGATATATGAAATCCATATCTGAAGGTATAGGAGGAGCAGGCGGTTCATGATATTCACATAAACCACCGTTAATTCTGATTAATTTGTTATTCCATTGTATCATTTAATCCTCGAATATGAAATATGCAACTGGATTACCGTTAAACTTATAAGTCTGGTATGCAGCAGGATGTACTATAACGTAATCATAGGTTCCTTGATTCTTTATATTCTCCAGCCAACTTCTCATGCTACTACTTAAATAACTTGATAATAAACTGTTATCAAGATTAAATTCCCATTCGTAACCAGAAATTTGCGTAGGACTATAACTCATAGGAATCCATCTCTGATAATTACTACTAGAAGATGGATGAACCATATAATAACCGCCTTCACTAAATGAACTAGTAGACTCCCAAGACGTATTAATTGCTAATTGGTTTGTATTACAGTTTAATATTACATCAATTGGGCATTTCCAACCGTATTCACTACCAATTGTTGTCAATTCAAACGTATGCGAAGTAGGTCCAACTGGTGTAGGATCGTCATAGAACAAGCCAACTGGATGTCCTTGAATTGTAAGATTTGATAATACTAAATCACTCATACCTTAACTAACCTCGCTTCTGTAAAGTTAAATACCTGTAATTTACCATCTTCCAACGTTCCACATGATAACCATACATAATAATTCGTATTTGCATCTAAGTTTAATGTTCCTGTCTGTTCCAAGGAAATTGCAGAAGTGTTATCATGATCATACATCAAGATACCCTGAGAACAGTTACCTTCATAACCAGATGAATAAGAAATATCTAACGATGTATCAAACCACATACCGAACTGTCTATATGATGTACTAGTTGAAGAATTCCAGAAATCAATACCATTTGGCGCATTCCAACTTAAATAGAATGTATAATAACCAGATTCTGCAGGTTGGAAACGTGTATAGATTAACTCGTTCCAGTTACCTATACCGTTAACATTCAAAGTATTATTATTTGTAACAGTTATAGTAGAAGACGACTTCGGAGCAATTGTCCAAGAAGACAAAGGTAGAAGAGAGATACCCGGAGGTGTCGGAGGGGTAGGTCTCTCAGCCATAATTGTTAAAGGTCTTATAATCATATTTCTCCTTAAATAGATACAGAATATGTCAAGTCTGCTGTATTAGACTCGGTATCTGAACCCAATACAGTTTCAACTCCGTCCTTTACACCGATTAATGAAACCGTAGCGGGTTGGTAATCACCGGCCCACCATGTACCAATATGAACATCTATAGAAGTAACGTTAGGTTCGATAATATCGAGATACAGTATTTCAAATTGATAACTATTTCCCTGATTCCAGTTGATAACAGCATCAGGGTTTAACGGCATCCAAACATACCAGTTATAATAGCTGCCGCCGCTGAACTGAGAAGACGTGGCTGCCACTCCGTTTATATTAACCCCCTGAAAGAACATTTGATATGCCGTTCCGGTTTGTGTCCATTCAACCTTAATTCTGTAAGAATCATAACCAGCTGGAACAGGTAACGAGTAAACTTTGGTAGAACCGAGATAAGCCTCGGCAATCTTTGTATTACCAAGGTATATCTCTCCAATATTTGTATTTCCTAAATTTAATCCCATATTAAGTCTCCGGTATTAAATATAGAACTGAACTTACTGGGCTTACAGGTAATTCATTAACAAGTTGAATATCTGTAATTCCAGCGGTTGTAGTAATGTAAGGAATATTATACGAAACTGTATCGGTGTATGCAACCTTAGGATTAACGAGTTTAGACCAATCAAGATTTCCTGTAGAATTCATTGGTCTTATGCCAAGACCATGATCTGTTGATGATATAGACTGACTCCTAATATTGAATGTTGCAGTATTATTAATAATATCTACCTCAGTATATGATTTACTACCCCAACCAGAATCATATATAAAGTAAGCTAATCTAGTTGGTGTTCCACTTTCTGAATAACCATCAAATGTAACTGTTATAGTCTTATTTGTTGGAATATATTGTATAGGTGCATAGAACACACTAGGAAGTGTCGTTTCATTTGCAATTGTAATTTCAGTAGACTGTGAACCACTCTTATATGCCTGTCCATCTGGTTCAATCTTAAAGTTGCTATTCGGTAAATCAACACCAGATGCAGAGTACGGGATATAACCCGTAACTACAGGAATATCTGTCTTCAGTGCAACAGTATTGTCAATAGAAATAACATCACTTGTAATATCAATACCTGTACCAGCGGTATAGGTAGTTCCACCACCTCCGCCACCTTGTGCAGAAATGATTGCGGAAACACCAGATACTTCGATTGTAATGTTATCACCTGCGACGAGACCAATCGGGTTATCGAGCGTAATAGTATCATTATTAATAGCAACACCAGAGGCACCAGTATAATTAGGAATTGTAGGTTTATTCTGGATATATGCCTTAGACGATGTATTTGTTTCGTTCCAGTTACTCTGAACTTGTGCATCAGGAATAGTTGGTTTATTCTTGATATAAGCCTTAGAAGACGAATCAGTAACGTTCCAGTCAGATTGAACCTGAGCTTCACCCGTAGAAGAGATGATTGCAGAAACACCAGAAGTAGTAATGGTTATTGCATTACCAGCAACGAGTTCTGTAATACCCGTAACGGAGATTTCGTCATTAACGATACCGATATGGTCACCTGCTGTATATTCTGTACCACCAGGAATATTCTCAATTTCATTCTGTAAATAACCGGAAACAGTCTGGACTTCTGCAACTGTTGCGAGACCGTCAATAGAAGGAATAAGTCCAGTGACAAGTTCCAAACCGTCCTGTAATTCTTCTTTAGTAGCAAGACCAGTAATATCTGGTATTTCATTTATGATTGCACCAGATACATTGTTAACATCTTCATGCGTAGTAAAGTCAGAAGTATCTGGTATCAAACCAGTTACGAATTCTACAGCATCCTGAAGTTCTTCATCTGTAACATAACCACTTACAGTAGGAACGCTTGCAGAGATTGTAACAATATCAACATCGTCTACAATTGTGATATTCTGACCTGCAACAAGTCTTACTTGGTCAGGTTTGTTCTGAATATATGCTGGGTCAGTAGTATCATCTTCTGTCCAGTCACTCTGTACCTGTGCAGGTATGTTATCAATTTCACTCTGTAAATAACCAGAAACTGCAGAAACCTGAGCAACTGTAGCGAGACCTTCGATAGAAGGAATTGTTGGCTTATTCTGAATATATGCTGGACTATTAGTGTCGGTTTCGTTCCAATTAGACTGTACCTGTGCTGCAGGGATTGCTGCTGTAACAGAGGTAACCGCTTCGATTAACTCTTCTTCGGTAACGTAGTCAGACATGTCAGAACCAGATGCGGAAATGATAATATCAGAACCTGTAACAGTGATACCGATATTTGTACCTGCAACAAGATTAATGTCTTCAGGTAATTCCGGAATTAAATCAACGATTGCACCAGATACATTGTTAACTTCTGCATGCGTTGCATAGTTGGTAACGTCTGGGATTAATCCTGTAACTAATTCTAAACCGTCCTGTAATTCAGCCTTTGTTGCAAGACCTGTAGTATCAGGAATTTCAGACTTGAGAGCAACTGTATTATCTACAGAAATGATATTGTTTGTAATATCGATTCCGTCACCCGCAGTATATGTAGTTCCTGCACCACCTTCAGAATAAATCGGATAGTTGTTAATCGAAGTAACAAGGTTGCTCGAATTGAGCTGAACCGTTGGAATCAATCCAGTAACAAGTTCGATATTATCCTGTAACTCAGCCTTTGTTGCAAGGTCAGACGTATCAGGGATAAGACCAGTAACCAGTTCTACAGCATCCTGTAACTGTTCTAATGTTGCATAGTCGGATAAATCAGAACCTGATGCAGCGATAACTAGGTCATTACCGGAAACCATAATTCCGATATTCTGTCCTGCAACGAGGTTAATATCATCTGGAATGATAGACGGATTGACAGAAATGACGTTATTTAGAATTTGAATTCCCCACCCTGCGTCATATTCTGCAGCACCGGTAACAGAACCACCGTTACCACCGATACCGCCCAATGCATGGATTTCAATAAAGAGGTCATTAACAGTACCTTCAAGACCAGAGAAGAATACATAATAGTTACTATCAGAATTCAACTTATAAAGGTCATAAGAGATTTCGAAATACTGAGATTCCGTAATTGTCTTATCTACGTTTACATGAATAGAATTATTCGTGATATATTCAATGTAGGAAATATTACTGTAAACATTATTTGGCGTTGTCTGGTTATAACGACCTCTAACAGTAACATGATAAGAACTGCCTTGTTTGAGCTTAATCTTACCATCATTCGTTACGTCGATTGTACCTTTAGTTCTGGACATTGTTGCTGCACCAGAAACCGCAGTTGCATAGAACTGACCATATTCGGTTAATCCGGTAACACCAGTAACGATTTCCATGACCTGTTCTTCTGTCATATATACAGATAAGTCAGGTTTGTTCTGAATGTAAGAAGGATCAGTATTATCAGTTTCTTCCCAGTTACTCTGAACTTGCGCATCAGGAATTATTCCAGTAACGTAGTTAATAGCAGTGACGATTGCAGAATTAACTTCAGTTTCAGTTGCATAACCGGTTAAGTCAGTACCAGATGCAGCAATGGTTAATGTAGAACCGTTATCGAAGATTCCAATATTCTGACCAGCAACTAATTCTGTCTGATTTGGTTTGTGCTTAATGTATGCAGGATCAGAAGTATCGGTTTCAGTCCAGTCAGACTGTACCTGAGCGTCAGGAATGATACCCGTTACATATTCCAATGCAGAAACGATAGATTCATGAACTTCATCATGTGTAGTGAAATCAGAAACATCCGGAATTAAACTTGTGACCAACTGAATTGCGGTTACAGACGAATCGTAAACTTCTGTGTGCGTTGCATATTCACTCAAATCTATAGACGATACAGCAGCTGTAACTTCATCATGAGTTGCATAAATAGATAAATCAGGTTTGTTCTTGATATAATCTACCTTGGTATCATCAGTCTGATCCCAGTCAGCCTGTTGCTGTTCTGGAATATTCTCAATTTCACCATGTAATATTGCGGAAACGTTATTAACGGTTTCGATAATATCACCAGAGACATTGTTAACGGTTTCGATAATATCACCAGAGACATTATTTACAATCTCAACGATTTGACCAGAAACAGTATTTACTTCATCGTGCGTTGCGTAAATATCTAAGTCTGGTTTATTCTTAATGTAGTCTGGTTGAGTATCGTCACTCTGATTCCAATCGGATTGAACCTGAGCATCAGGTATCATACCAGTAACAAGGTCAATTGCAGTTACAATTGCACTGTTAACATCTTCATGCGTAGTAAAGTCAGAAACATCTGGAATTAATCCAGTAATGACCTGAGCAGTTTCTATAATTTCTTCATGTAATATTCC
>Ga0310690_10001980_pt1 | contig 34897 bp, 31 predicted proteins | sample AusTroGonzalo_MG_2_FD_207661 | JGI IMG/M metagenome (GOLD analysis project Ga0310690, IMG submission 207661) | Bovine rumen microbial communities from tropical cattle in Woodstock, Queensland, Australia - Gonzalo_04 (v2) (version 2) | ecosystem: Host-associated > Mammals > Digestive system >...
CCGCTGCGCTCGATGGCGAACTTCCCGGTGAAGCGGAAACACTGGTGAAGATAATCCCGCCACGAATCGGTGAGGGTGATCCTCGCCGCACCGGCAAGCGGCCATGCCGCCGCGCCGAGCAGCCAAAAGAGCGCTCCTCCGAACGGAGAGGACTCGGCGGCGGCACGATCGTCCCCGTCTTCTCCGTTCTCTTGCCGCCCTCCTCCGGAGCAGGCGATCAGAATTCCGGAGAGCGCGGCGGCGGCGGCTGTGACCAGACCGACCGGAGTACGGCATCCGAAGGCGCATCCGGCGGCGATCCCCGAAGCGAAGAGCAGTCCGCGGCGGCTTCGTCCCCCTGCCCCGCGCTCGACCGCCGACAGCAGAAGTTCGACGGCGAGCAGCATGAAGAAGAGCGCGTAAACGCTGCTCCACGGGTGGAAGGGAACCATGGTGAAGGGAACCATGCCCCAGAAAAGCACGAGATGGAGTCCGCGCGCGGCGGCGGTGCGGAGAAAACGCCGCCACAGCCGGTCGAGCAGCACCGCGATCCCCGCATAAAACAGAACGGTGAGCCAGCGGATCGTCAGCAGATGCAAGCCCGCGACTTTGAGCGCCGCCGCCTGAAGGAGGATGACGAGATCTCCGTACTGGCAGAAGCTCTCGGCGAAGAGCCGCCTGCCCGAAGCGACGTCGGCGGCGCATTTGAGCATGATCCCGTCATGATGGGGATCCACGCCGATCATCGCGAAGGCGCCGAACCACACGAGCGTAACGAAAAATATGGCGGGAACGCGAAACGGGAACGGCTTTCTTTGCCGCGGCGCGGCGTCGGAACGGCGGCTCATTCCCGAACCTCCCCGCCGCGCAGCGAAATGCGGCGGTAACGGCGGTCGCTTTGCTGTTCGACCAGCAGTTTGAGTTCGAGACGCATCAGCGCCGCCAGCAGCAGGCTGGTCCCGGTCGAGAGCGCCGCCTGAAGTTCTTCCAGCGAGGCGTCGCCCTCGGCAAGGCGGTTCAGAACGGCAAGTTCGAGCGCGGAGAGATCGCTGCCGACCGCCTCATCCGGCGGCTTCGCGTTGCCGTCGCCGTCGGCGAGATGGGGCAGCATGCCGAAGCCAAAGGCTTCGAGCACCTGCTCGAAGTTTTCGATCAGCGTCGCACCCTGCCGGATCAGTTCGTGGCAGCCGTGCGCCTGCGGATTGTCGGCGTGACCGGGAACGGCGAAGACCTCCCTCCCCTGCTCCAGCGCAAGTTTCGCGGTGATGACCGCGCCGCTTTTCTCCCCCGCCTCGGTGACGATGACGCCGCGGGCAAGTCCGGCGACGATCCGGTTGCGCCGCGGGAAGGTGGTGCGGCTCACGGGGAAGTCGAGCGGGAATTCGCTGATGACCGCCCCTCCTCCGTCGACGATGGAACGGGCGAGGTCGAGATTTTCGCGCGGATGAAAGTGGAGCAGACCTCCGCCGAGAACCGCGAGCGTGGGAGTTCCCGCTTCGACCGCGGCCTTGTGGGCGAGCGTATCGACGCCCAGCGCCAGTCCCGAAACGATGGTGAAGCCCGCCGCCGCCGCTTCGTCGGCGATCGCCGAAGTCATGCGGCTTCCGTACGCGGAAACCCGCCGGGTCCCGACGATGGCGACCGAACGCTCCCACGCCTCCGTCGAACCGTTGATCCGTCCCCGCAGATAGAGCGCAAGGGGCGGATCGAAGATCTGACGCAGGATCTCGGGATATTCCCCGTCGTAGAGGGTGAGGATCCGGGCGCCGCCGCGCTCGGCGATCTCCAGCTCGCGGTAGAGCTGCGAATGGTCGAAAGCGGCGATCCTTTCCGCGAGCTGTTCGCCGATGCCGGGCGTTTCGAGAAGTTCTTCGCGCGAGGCGGCGAAGACCTGCTCGGGAGCGCCGAAACGGTCGACCAGCGCGGAATATTTGACGAAACCGATCCCCGGCACCAGATTGAGCGCGATGCAACCTTCCCGGCTGTTCATTGCTTCCGCCTCCTGTCGGGTTCCGCGGGGACACTGTCCCCTCCGGCGTGGTGATGGGGAAAGCGCATCCGGAAATCGGGATGAAGCTCCCGGAACCGGCGATAGCGCCGGACCATCATCAGCACCGCGACGTAGACCGCGGGGGTCAGGATGCATGCCATCAGCAGTCCTCCCGCGAAGAAGGAGAGGATCACCTCGGTGCCGAGATGGATGAACTCCTGATAGGTGTGGCGGACCACCAGACCGTGGGTCGCGGCGACGAGATCGTTCCAGTTGAGCGAACCGCCGATGATCCGGTTGCCCACCCAGCACTGTACCGGATAGATGAAGACCACCGTCACCGGATTGGTGTGGAACGTCCCCAGCGTCGCGCCGATCTTCGAGGCGCGCAGCAGAAAAGCGAGCGGGATCGAAATGACCAGCTGGCAGAAGATCGGCACGACGCTGCCGACAAACGCGCCGATCGCCCAGCCGCGGGCGATGTACTGCGGAGTGCCGGAGCCTTTGACGATCTTCGCATAGAGCCACAAAAAACGCCGTTTGAAATTGAAACGGATCATAGCTTCGCCGGTCTTTCTTTCCTTACTCAATCCCGCGGAGAGGAACGCGTCTCCCGCGCTGCTTCAACAATACGGAATAAATATAGCCCTTCCCGCCGGAGGATTCCAGCCGGGGACCCGCATTTCCGTCAGATTTCCTCCACGTCGACGCCGAGGGCGCACAACTTCCGGGTGAGATCCGCATATCCGCGCTCGATGATCTGCGCCTGATTGACGACGCTGACCCCTTCCGCCCGGCAGGCTGCGATCACCAGCGCCATGCCCGCCCGGATGTCGGGACTGGAAAGCTCGACTCCGTGCAGTTTCGCCGGTCCGGTGATGACCACCCGGTGGGGATCGCAGACGATCGCATTCGCGCCCATGCTGATCAGCCGGTCGGCGAAGTAGATGCGGCTTTCGAACATCTTCTCGAAGAACATCACCGTGCCCCGGCAGGCGGTGGCGGCGACGATGGTGCAGCTCATCATGTCGGAGGGATACTGGGGCCACGGACCGTCGGAGATCTGGGGGATGTGCCCGCCGAAGTCGCATTCGATCTCCGGGGTCTGTCCCGCGGGCAGGATGATCCCCTCCGGACGAAGCTCCATCTGCACGCCGAGCCGCTCGAAGACCCGCCGGAGCATCCAGAAATGGCGGAGCTGGATGCCGCGCACCGTGACGCCGCCGCCGGTCGCGGCGGCGAGCGCGAGGAAGCTGCCCGCCTCGATGTGGTCGCCGATCACGGTATGTTCGGCGCCGTGGAGCTTTTCCACCCCCTCGATGGTGATGGTGTTGCTGCCGGCGCCGGAGATCTTCGCGCCCATCTTGTTCAGAAGTTCGGCGAGGTCGCTCACATGGGGTTCCCCGGCGGCGTTGTAAAGGGTGGTGACGCCGCTGGCGACGCTCGCCGCGATCAGGATCTGTTCCGTCGCGGTCACGCTCGCTTCGTCGAGGAAGAGTTCGCGCCCCGAAAGTCCGTGCGGAGCCTGGAACCGGTAGGTAAGGGTCCCCGACATTTCCGCGCCGAGGCGGGTGAGTCCGTAGAAATGCCCGTCGAGGCGGCGGCGGCCGATCACGTCGCCGCCGGGCGGATAGAGTTCGGCGGCGCCGCATCTGCCGATCAGCGGCGCCGCGAAGAGGATGCTGGTCCGGTTGCGGGCGCACTGCCGGGCGGAGATCGAAGTGGAACGGATCTTCGGGCAGCGGAAACGCAGCGTTTCCCCTTCGAAGGCGTATTCCGCCCCCAATTCCTCGGCGATGTCGAGCATCGCCTGCACGTCGAGGATGCGCGGCACCCGGTGCAGCACCACCTCCTCGTCGGTGAGCATCATCGCCGCGATCATCGGCAGGGCCGCGTTTTTGTTGCCGGAGACGGTGACCTCGCCCCGCACCGTATTGCCGCCCCGAATCCTGAGAGACTTCATCGTAGCCGAATCCTCCATTCCCGTCTGCACATCGTCGTTTGCGGAACCCGCATCAGAACGGCATCGCCGCCCTTCCGCTGGTTAAGATAGCGCAATCGGCGAAAAATTCCAGTTCGCAACTTGAAAAAAAACGCCATCCGCTGTATTTTAGCGGCGTCGCTCCCGGTCCGCCGGGAAAATCCGCGTGTTTTTTGCGCTCCGCCCGACGGCGGGCGAAAGGGGATGATCCTGTGATAAAATTTTCCGTTTCACGTTTGGAGAAGGAACCCGTCGAGGTCGATCGCGACGAACCGGCGGAACTTCTGGAGCTCGAACCGACGGCAGGCTACACGGCGGTCGCGCCGGTGCGCTGCCGCCTCACCGCTCGGCTGATCTCCGGCGGAGTTCTGGTGTCGGGCACGGTGTCGACGAAGATCGCAGGAGAATGCACCTCGTGCCTCGATCCGGTCGTCAGAGAGGTCGCCACCGAACCGCTGGAGCTTTTCTTCGAGCTCGAACCTGGACAGGAGGAATGCGACGTCACCGAGGACATCCGGGCGGAAATGCTGCTGGCGCTGCCGATGAACCTGCGGTGTTCGGAAGAGTGCCGGGGGCTGTGTCCCCGCTGCGGCGCCAACCGCAACCGCGAGCGCTGCTCCTGCCCGCCGGAGGGAACGGATTCCGGGCCGTGGAGCGCCCTCGACGACCTGAAACTTTGAAGAAAAGCCCCGCGCCGCCTTCCGGCGCTCTTGCAGGAAGCCCGGCAGAGGGTTATATTATAGGGAGCGGCGGCATATTCCGGAGAACGACAGCCGGAAATCATCCCGCGGCGGCACGAATCGTCAAACGAAGAGCGCAACAGCTCCGCAAACAACCATCAGGAGTATCGGTCATCATGCAAGTTCCTCTGCTCGACCTCCGTCCCCAGTACGCCGCATTGAAAGAGGAGATCCTCGCCGAGATCGCCTCCATCTGCGACTCGCAGCGTTTCATCCTCGGTCCCAAGGTCGAGGAATTCGAAGCGGCGCTCGCCGCCTACTGCCGTTCCGGAGCCGCGGTCGGCGTGACCAGCGGTTCCGACGCGCTCATCATCGCGCTGATGGCGGAAGGCATCGGCGCCGGCGACGAAGTGATCACCAGCACCTTCACCTTCTTCGCGACCGCCGGAGCCATCGCCCGCGTCGGCGCGAAGCCGGTCTTCGCCGACATCGATCCGGCGACCTTCAACATCGACGTCGCCGACGCGGAGCGCAAAATCACCGCCCGCACCAAAGCGATCATCCCCGTGCACCTTTTCGGGCAGTGCGCCGACATGGATCCGATCCTCGAACTCGCCCGCAGCCGCAAGCTCATCGTCATCGAAGACGCCTGTCAGGCGATCGGCGCGGAATACCGGGGCAAGCGCGCCGGTTCGATGGGCGACTACGGAGCCTTCAGCTTCTTCCCGAGCAAAAATCTCGGCTGTTTCGGCGACGGCGGCGCGGTGAGCTGCCGCAGCGAAGAGACGGCGAAGAAACTCAAGATCTTCCGCAACCACGGGCAGAGCGACACCTACTTCCACCGCTTCATCGGCGGCAATTTCAGGCTCGACGCGCTGCAGGCTGCGATCCTCACGATCAAGCTGCGCCATCTCGACGACTGGAGCGAAGCCCGCCGCCGCAACGCGAAGCACTACAACGAACTCTTCGCCGCCGCCGGCTTGGAGGGGAAGATCGGGACTCCCGCCGAAGCCTCCTATCCGGTGCGCCACATCTACAATCAGTACTGCATCAAGGTCGCCGGAGGCAAGCGGGACGCCCTCAAACAGTTCCTCGCCGATCGCGGCGTCGGATGCGCGGTCTACTATCCGCTGCCGCTCCATCTGCAGCCCTGTTTCGCGGAACTCGGCGGCAAGGCGGGCGATATGCCGGTCGCCGAAAAGGTCGCGGGCGAGATCCTCGCGCTGCCGATCTACGGCGAGACCGCGCCGGAGCAGCGTGCTTTCGTGGTCGATTCCATCGCCGAATTCCTGAAATAGGAACTTCCGCCGATGTCCCATCACCGTCACGGGAAAGACGCCGAAAACAACCGCGACTTCCGCGCGCAAAGTTATTTCAGGCTTCTGAGCTACGTCCGCCCCTACTGGAAGCGGCTCACCCTCGGCATTCTTGCCGGGATGCTGGTCGGCGGCTCGCTCTTTTTCTGTTTGATGATGATCCCGCAGCTGGTCGGGGTCGTCGACGGCGGCGGCGCGATCGCCGGATCCGCAGGGATGGACGAACTCCGGCTCCGCGAGCAGAGCCGCCGCATCGCCGCGATCACCGGAGATCCGAAGCTCTCCGCGGAGGAACGCGAGGAGGCGGTCCGGCAGGTGCTGCGCCCCGCCCCCGACAAGGACCCGAAACTTTCGCGCATCATCGCCGAGGCGAAAGCGGCGATCCGGCGTTTTCATCTGCCGATGGAGATCGAAGGGACCACCGCGATCCTCCACTGGCCGTCGGAACGCCGCATCGAGATCGTCTCCTCCTCCGGCACGGTGGCATGGCAGCTCTTCGCGGTCTACGTCGTCGCCTTCATCCTCTTCTGGGCGCTGAAGTGTGCGGCACACTATCTCAACGGATACTGCACCCGCTACGTCGGCAGCCGGGTGGTGGCGGACCTCCGGAGCCAGATCTTCCGCCACCTTTCGCAGCAGTCCCTGCGTTTTTACGGCGGGACCGACATCGGGCACCTCATCAGCCGCAGCACCAACGACACGACCGCGCTCGAACACGCGGTCTCGAATTCGATCGAAGACCTCACCAACGCCCCGCTCCAGATCCTCGGCTGCCTGGCGGCGATCCTCGTCGCATGCCGGCAGTACAACAGTTACGCGCTGGTCTTCATTCTGCTGATCGGGACCCCGGTGCTCTTCATCCCGATCCATCTGCTGGGGCGTCTGATCCGCAAGGTCTACAAGAAGAGTTTCGCCCGCGTCGCGGATGTCTTTTCGCGGATGCACGAAGTCTTCTCCGGCATTCTGGTCGTCAAAGCCTACCACGCGGAAGAACGCGAATGCGTCAAATTCAACGCGGTGAACAACCGTTATTTCAAGCAGGTGATCCGCGCGATGCGGCTCCACATCCTCGTCTCGCCGCTGATGGAGCTGGTTGCCGTCTCCGCCGTGCTGGTCTTTCTGGTCTTCTCCTTCAGTCACGGAGTGACGATCACCGAACTTACCGCGCTGCTGGCTCCGGCGATGATGGCGTACCGCCCGATCAAGGATATCTCCAAGGTCGTCGCCTCGATCCAGCAGGCGATGGCGGCGGCTGACCGCTTCTTCTCGCTCCTCGACACCCATACCGAACTTCCCGAAAAAGCCGACGCCGTCGAACTCGACTCCTTCAACAAGTCCATCGAATTGAGGCGCGTCAGTTTCTCCTATGCCGAACAGCCGGTGCTCCGCGACATTTCGCTGTCGATCCCCAAGGGCGCCATGGTGGCGGTCGTCGGAGAGACCGGTTCCGGAAAGAGCACCATCGCCAATCTGATCGCCCGGTTCTACGACCCCGATCACGGGAGCGTCTCCATCGACGGGATCGATCTGCGCGACTGCACCGCAGAGTCGATCCACCGGCTGATCGGCGTCGTCACGCAGGATCCGGTGCTCTTCAACGACACCATCGCCGCCAACATCGCCTACGGAAAACCCGATGCGACCCGGGAGGAGATCGAAGCGGCGGCAAAGCTCGCCAACGCCCACGATTTCATCGTTCACGGCAACCACACGGAGGGCTACGACACCGAGGTCGGCGAGCGGGGATTCAAACTTTCCGGCGGCGAGAAGCAGCGCATCGCAATCGCGCGGGCGATCCTCTGCAATCCGCCGATCCTGATCCTTGACGAGGCGACCAGCGCGCTCGACACCGTCACCGAAAAACTGGTGCAGGAAGCGCTGAACCGGGTGATGAAGAACCGCACCGTCTTTGCGATCGCCCATCGTCTGAGCACGATCCGCAATGCGGACCGCATCATCGTAATGTCACGCGGCACCATCGCCGAATCGGGAACCGAGGAGGAACTGCTCCGCATCCCCGACGGCATCTACCGCAATCTGCACGCGACCCAGTATCAGAATGACGAAGCCCGGTAAATCGCGGCTGTGCGGCAAGCGGCTGCACTTCGTCGGGATCGGCGGCGCCGGTATGGCGCCGCTCGCGCATCTCGCGCTCCGATGCGGAGCGGCGGTCAGCGGCTCCGATGAAAAAACGAACGGGAAAACCGCGGCGCTCGCGCAGGAGGGCGCCCGGATCTACCCCTGTCACGCGGCGGAGAACCTTCCCGCCGACGCCGACATACTGATCCACTCCTCGGCGGTCCCGCCGGAAAATCCGGAGCGGCGGCTCGCCGCCGAACGCAGGATCCCCCAGCTTCGCCGGGGGGAATTTCTGGCGGAATTCCTCCGGGAATACCCGCGGGTCGCGGCGGTTTCGGGTTCGCACGGCAAAAGCACGATCACGGCGATGCTCGCCCGTATTCTCGACCGCTGCGGCAAAAATCCCGGCTGGATGATCGGCGCGGAACCGGCGGACTTCCCCGCTTCGGAGACGGGCGGCGGAGATCTCTTCGTCACCGAAGCCGACGAGTCGGACGGCACTCACACCGCGCTGACCCCGTGGCTCGGCATCGTTCCCGGCATCGACGACGATCACGCATGGGGCCTGGGGGGAGCGGAGGCGCTTTACCGCAACTTCGCCTCCTTTGCTCGGCAGTCGGACCGGCTGCTCTTCTTCGGCGGAGAGACGACCGACCGGCTCCTGGCGGGACATCCGTGCGCGGTGCGGCTGGAGCCGCCGCGCGCCGGGTTCCGCTTCGCCGGATTCTCCGGATTTCAGGCGGCGGACGCCATGATCGCGGTCGAAGCGGCGGCGATCTGCGGAGTGCCGCGGGAGGATGCCGCCGCCGCGCTGAAGGATTTCGGGGGGATCGCGCGCCGTATGACGGTCCGCTTCAGGAGCGGCGAACTGACGATCATCGAAGACTACGCCCATCACCCAGCCGAAGTGAAGGCGTCGCTGGAACTTTTGCGCGAAACCTACCCCGGAGCGGAACTGCGGGTGCTCTTTCAGCCCCACCGCTACGCGCGGCTGAAACGGTATTTCGCGGAGTTCGCCGAGATCCTGCGAAACACGGACCGTCTCATCGTCGCGCCGACCTTCGCGGCATGGTGCGAAACGGGGGAAGTCGATCACCGCGCCCTCGCGGCGGCGATCCCCGGCGCGGCCGCGGCGGACAACGACTGGCGGCGGACCGCGTCGCTGCTGCTCGCCCCCTCCCCCCGGCGCGGAGTCCCCGTGGTCGCGGCGGTGATCGGCGCGGGCGATCTCGATCAGGTTTTCGCCTATCTTCCGGGGAACAAAAAATCATCGGGAACGACTTGCAATTTCGCGGATATGGATTTACATTAACGCATATCGTCGGTTTTCGAGATCAGCAACACCGTCAAAGCACACAAGGAAGGCGGCAATCATGAGAATCATCCGCAACCGTTCGTTTCGTCGTCAGCGTGGACAGGCTTTCGTCGAATATGTGATTCTGATCGCGGTCGTCGCGCTCGCATCGCTTTTCGTGCTGGCGCAGTTCAGCGACCGTCTCCGCGACATCGTCGCCGGAGTCACCAACACGCTCGGCGGCGACGCGCAGGGTTCCGACAGCAAGAAGAGCCTCGACGTGGTCAAGGAAGTCTCCTCCAGCGGGATCGAAGATCTCAACTGAAGCTCGCAAAGAAGCGCTTTCACGGCGGGACCGTTCCGACGGACGGGCCCGTTTTCATGTATGCGCTTCCGGCCGTTTCGGCTTGCCGCCGCTCGCCGGAGCGTAACGGATGTCGGCGAGACGGAATCCGGGCGGCGGCAGCGGCTTTCCGGCGAGAAAGAGACCGACGAGTTTCTCCGGATCGGGTTCGCGGCCTTCGCGGAGCCAGTGTATCACGACCCCTTCCCGCTCCATCTTGCGGAAAAAGATGTCCTGCCGTTTGGCGAACTGGCGGATCCGGTTGAGCAGCGTGCCGCGCATCTCCTCCGGAGTGCATTCGCCGCGCAGCACCCGCGCCGCCTCGCGGTATTCCAGACCGAAGAATTCCAGTTTTTCCAGCGAAACGCCGTCTTTTTCGTGAAGACGGCGCACTTCGTCGAGCAATCCGGCGGCGAGCCGCGCATCGAGCCGCCGGGCGATCCTTTCGCGCACGACGGCGCGCTCGTAATAGACCCCGAGCACCAGCGGATCGAGATGAAAGGGCGGCGTGAAACTCGGCTCCGCGCCTTCGGGCTGATGCCGGCGCAGATCGCCCTCGGAACGCAGCGGCAGTTCGCCGCCGGGAAGCCGGTACTCCTGCAGCAGCGCCGCGAGGTAGAGCGCGCTGCCGCCGCAGAGCACCGGAAGTCTGCCGCGCCGGGCGATGTCGGCGATCGCCGCATAGGCCTCCCGGCAGAAACGGTGCAGATGGTAGACTTCTGCCGCCGGATCGGCGACGTCGATCAGGTGATACGGCACGGAAGCGTATTCCTCGAGATCCTTGCCGGAGCCGATGTCGAGCCCCCGGTAGACCTGCCGGGAATCGACGCTGACCACCTCGCCGCCGAAGACGCGGGCGAGCCGGACCGCCAATGCGGTCTTGCCGGTCGCCGTAGGTCCGGTGACCGCGAGGACCTTGACGTTGTGAGCCGATTCCGTCATAATGGTGAAATATATCCCCTCCCCCCGGTCCGTGTCAACCCTGAAGATTGCGCGAGGTGCAAAAAACACGCGATTTTTGATTGCAATTTCTCCGACAACGCACCATATTATATATGAAGCTGTAATTTTTTGCAATTCCGACGGCGGGAGAACCGATCCGTCGCAACGCAGTCAGAAAGAGATGATGGAAAAACAGAGAACTCTCAGGGGAAATGCCGCGCTCACCGGCATCGCGCTTCACACCGGCGCCCGTGCGACGCTGAAAATCCGTCCGGCGGAGGAGAATTCCGGCATCGTCTTCCGGCGCGTCGATCTGCCGGGTGCGCCGGAGGTCCGCGCCCTCGCCTCCAACGTGGTCGAGGTCCAGCGCGGCACCACCATCGCAGCGCCGAACGGCGGCGTGGTCCACACCGTCGAACATGTGATGTCGGCGCTCCACGCCTACCGCATCGACAACTGCGTCGTCGAAATGGACGGCATGGAGCCGCCGATCTGCGACGGCAGCGCCCTCCCCTACGCCGAACTCGTCGAAGAAGCCGGGATCGCCGAGCAGGAGGCGCCCGCCCGGACCTTCACTCCCGCCGCGCCGGTCGCGGTGGTCCACGGAGGGACCCGGCTGGCGATCATTCCCGATCCGGAGAAGCTCACCTTGAGCTGCGTTACGAGCTTCAAGGGATGCCCGGTCGATCCGCAGTTCTGCGACTTCACGCTCACCGAACCGGGACTCTACCGGCGTGAGATCGCCCCGGGACGCACCTTCGTCGATTACGGCGACCTCAAGATGCTCCTCGCCATGGGGCTGGTCAAGGGCGGCAGTCTCGACGCCGCGGCGATCATTCACGACGGAGCGATCATCTGCAAGGAGGGGCTCCGTTTCCCCAATGAAATCGTAAGACACAAGATCCTCGATCTGATCGGCGACCTCTATTTGGTCGGCTGCCGCGTCACCGGCACCGTCGTCGCGGTCAAATCGGGGCATCCAACTCATGTGGCGCTCGCCGGCAAACTGCTGGCGGAAGCGTCCGCCCGGAGGTGAATTGAACATGGGAAAAATTCTCGGCTATCAGGAACTTGTCGCGGCGCTGCCGCGCCGCTGCCCCGGTCTGCTGCTCGACCGGGTCGAAGTGATCGACGACCGCCATCTTTGCGGAGTGAAACTCGTGAACTCCAACGAAGAGTTCTTCATCGGTCACTTCCCCGACCATCCGATCATGCCCGGCGTGCTTCAGATCGAAGCGATGAAGCAGCTCTGCGAGATCGCGGCGCGTCCGCTGCTGGCGACGGAGGAACGGAGCGAAATCCATCTGCCGCTCGTCGAAAAGGTGAAATTCCGCCGTCCCGTGACTCCCGGCGACCGCCTGAAGATCGAGGCGGAACTGCTGGAAAACTCCGACGGCAGGATCCGGTTCCGCACCGTTGCGTCGACCCGGGCAGGCGTGGCGAGCGAAGGTTTCCTTACGCTGGCGGCGCGTTCTCCGATCGTCCCCGCGACGATGCCCGCGCTCTTCGGCGGGCTCGACCACGGGGAAGACACTCCGCTCGACGCGGTGAAGACGATGTCGATGATGCCGCACCGTTACCCCTTCCTGCTGATCGACTATGTGCAGAAGATCACCGACGCGACGGTCACCGCGATCAAGAACGTTTCCGGCAACGATGCGATCTTCCGCCATCTCGGGACCCTCGCGCCGACGATGCCGGAGTCGCTCCTCTGCGAGATCTGTGCGCAGGCGGGCGCCGCGTGCGTGCTGTCGCGTCCGGAAAACGAAGGGAAACTCGGTTTCTTCATGGCGATCGACCGTGCGGAATCCTTTGCCCCGATCGTTCCGGGCGATCAGATCGCCGTCGAAGCGACGCTTCCGCCGAGCAAATCGAAATTCGGCAAGGGGCCCTGCTCCATCTGCGTCGAAGGCGAAAAGCGTTTTGAGATCAATCTGATGTTTGCGATCGTCGACGCCTGAGAAAAGTCGCGGCGATTCTCATCGGGGGCGCGGGAAGAATTTTCTTCACCGCGCCCTTTTCCGTACGCCTTCCCGCTGCGCCTGCGGGAACCGCGTTCTCACTTCGAGCAGATGGTTCCCGCCGGAGGAGAAAATCATCCGCAGCTCTCCGCGCCGCAGAAGTTCGACCGCGAACTCCTCCATGTTCCGCCGGAGCTGTGCGTACTGCTCCAGACGGTCGATCTCCACCGGAGAGGTCCCGAGGTAGAGATAGTCGAATCCCGCCAATCCGGCGGCGAATTCCTCCGCCGAACCGGGCGGCGGAGTGAAGCGCTCTCCCTGAAAGAGCGGATCGCCGGGAACGCACCGGGGGCGGGCGTACAACGTGCGCCGTTCTCCGAGCATCAGCACCCGGCTCCCGGCGGGAAGTTTCGCCAGCTCGTTCATCGCCGCGACGTATCCGGGATCGCGCATCGCCGCCGCCAGATGCATCGCCGGCTCCCGCCGCGCCGCCGCGCACCGGCGCCATGCGACGACATAATGATAGGCGGCGGGCAAGGAGAATCCTGCCAGCGACGAGATCAGTACGATCCCCGCGAGGATCCGGCGCTGCCGGCAGCCGGAACGGGCGAGGACAGCCGCGCTTCCCCACGCTGCGGCCATGAGCAGCGGAAGCAGGAAGCGGCTCTGCTGCGAAGTGAGACTCCAGAAAAGATAAAGCGTCAGCATCGCTGCGGCGGCAAAATCGCTCCGCGTGCGGAAGGGCGGCGCGGAGAGTTCCCGGCGACGCAACATCCAGGTGCCGGAGGTGAGCAGCAGCACAGGCAGCTGCCAGCCGACGGCGATCCCGTCGTAAAGTTTCGCATCGAAGGCGGCGAAGATCCAGCCGAGCGCAACTCCCGGCACGCCTTCCAGCCCGTAGCGGTAGCGCCCCAACTGCCGGTGAAACTCCGCGACCTGCGCAGCGACGGCGTCTCCGGTCAGCACCGATCCCCACGGATAGAACGGATCTCCGGTCGCCAGCCACACCCGCAAAAAGAACGGCAGTGCGGCAGCCGCGCCGCCGAGCAGGAACCAGCCGATGTGCTTCACGCCGCCGGGGAGGAACGCGCCGAATGCCAGCACTGCGAGCGCCAGCGCCGCGCCGCCGCCGGGAAGTTTGACCGAAACCGCGGACGCGGCGAACACTCCGGCGGTCAGAAGACGCATGCGAAGTTCCGGGACTTCCTCCGCGCGGCGCGCCGTCCCCTCCCCTTCCCGCGGCAGGAGAACCAGCGCGCCCGCAAAGGCGAAACAGGCCGACCAGAGATCGGTGTAGAATTCCCGCCCGGCGGCGAGAACGAGCGGAGAAAGCGCGACCGCCAGCGTCGCGGTCGCGGCGGGAAGCACGGCATAACGACAACGGAGTTCCCGGTAAAAGGCGGCGAGGAGAAGCACCAGAAGCGCCCATGTCGCAAGGCGCGGGAACTCCACTCCCCCCGCGGCGGCTGCCCACATCAGCGCGAAGTGAGGAAGCGAGGGATAGGCGGAATAGGGATTGTCCATGCGCACCGCCGCACTTCCTTCGGCGAGGAAGCGGCGCAGAAGCGCCGTCTGGTAGACCTGTTCATCCCATCCGTAAGGGGGGAAAAGCGCCGAAGCGAAGGTGAAAAGCGCGAAAGCGGCGACGACCGCGCAGAACGGCAGCAGCGGAAGGGCGTCGCCCTTCTTCTTCTCCGCCTGAACTCGGCGCAGCAGATGCAGCATTCCGTATCCTGCCGCGGGAGCAGACAAGAGCGGCGGGAGCCAGGCGGGAAGCCGCAGCAGAAACGAGGAGAGGAATACCGCGCTCCATGCCATGACGGCAACGCCGAGGACGAATTCGAGCCAGAGCGAACGGAAACTCCGTCCGCGCAGCGCAAACGCGCCGATCCCGAGCGCCGCGGCGAGCCAGACGGCGAGCATCGGCAGCGACATCCAGGGCGGAGCCAGCAGCTCTCCGGTGACGAAGCGGTCGAAATTCGCAAACGGCATCATGACGGAGATTCCCCTGTTCGCGGTCAGCGTCGGCGTCGGCGTTCTTCGGCGCCGCGCAGCGCCATCGCCTGCCACGGCAGCGGAGTGTCGTCCATCGCGGGATTCTTCAGCATACGGGGAAAATCGGTGACCTGAAGTCCGCGCAGCGCCATCAGTTCCGCGAAGCGGAGACGCCGCGCCGCCAGCAGCACGGGATCGTCCGTGCAGCGCGTCAGCACCGCAAGTTCCAGTCCGGCGTTGATCGCGCTGAACGGGAAACACTTCTCCTCCAGCGCGAATTCCTCCAGCGCCGCCCCCGTGTCGCCGAGCACCGCATGCGCGCGGGCGGCGATCTGGTGACTGTGTTCATAGGAATCGTAACCGAGTTCGGAGAGTTTCCGCAGCGCCGCGAGGGCTCCGTGCGGATCCCGGCAGTCGAAAAGCTCCACCCGCGAAGCGAGGTAGAGCGACGCCGCGGCAGGGTGCAGCGCATTGGCGCGCCGCAATGCGGCGCGGGCTTCGGCGATCTTTCCGTCGCCGGAAGCGAGGTGGATCCGCGCGCGGCGGAACAGAAGTCCGGCATGGAGCCGGATCCCGCCGCACCCGAGAAGAAGGATCGTCGCCAGCCCGAGCGCGACCGCTTCGGTGCGGAGGGGAAGTCCGCCGATGCGGGGCAGTCCGTTGCCGAGAAGCGTCCCCGCTCCGAGCAGAAAGACCGAACCGGTGAGCGGCATCGACAGGAGCATGTCGAACTGGGCGTGGATGAAAAGAGCGAAGACCACCCATGCCAGCCACATCCCGGCGGGATCGTCGCGGCGCAGCCGTTTCACCACGCCGCCGAGCAGCACGCAGAGGAAGAAGATCCCGGCGACGCCGAACGAACTGAGGTAGAAAAGCAGTTCGTTGTGCGGATGCGGGTGAAACTCGGCGATGAAAGGCGTCGAGAAGTATTCCGGCGGCAGCCACGGTGCGATCATCGAGCCGAACCTCTCGGCTCCGACGCCGACGGCGGCATGCGCCAGCGCGAACTCCAGACTGCCGCGCCACAACTGCACCCGGCTGTCCGCCATCGACGCGGCGCGGGCGGAAAGAACGAAGCCGACGAAGAGGATCGCTCCGGTCGCCATCGCCAGCAGCAGCAGCATGAAGCGGCGGCGGGGGGGGATCCGCCGGACGACCCACAGGAACGCCGCCGCGCCGACCATGCCGACCATCACGCCGCGGGGCGCGAGAGTGAAGTAGAAAAGCGAAAAGACCAGCAGCACCAGCAGCACCAGTCCGACCGCGAACCACAGTCTGCGCTTGCCGCTTTTGAAAAAGAGGACCACCGCGGGCGCGAGAAGCGCCAGCATCGCGATATTCCAGTTCCAGTTCCCGGGAAGTCCCACGAAAAGCCGGGTCCGCACGGTGAAGACGATCAGCACCGCGAAGGCGATCACCCCGAAGAGCGGAAAAATGCGCTTGAGCTCCGGCGCGAGCGCGATCCCCGCGAGGGGGAGCAATGCGAAAAAGGCGTTTTCCGCCGCAAAATTCCACGATCCGCCCATGAGAAAGTGCTGAAGCAGACTTGCCGCGAGCAGCGACAGCGAGCCGACGACCGCCAGCCGCACCGACGTCCGGCGACGCCAGCCGACGATCAGCACTTCGGGGAATATCGCGACGACCGCCAGCGCCGCCAGCGCCAGCAGCGGCAGCGGAAAGGCGACCGCGTCCGGCCACGCCTCTACGCGGTCGCGCCAGAGACGCAGCCACCCCAGCGGATAGGAAAATCCGGGCAGGAGCAGCACTCCCCATGCGGCGCAAAGCCGCAGACGGCGCCGGAGGATCGTCGCGCCGCTCATGGCTCAGAACTCCGCCTTCGGAGCGCGGGTCATGAGTTCGTGAAGCACTTCGCGCACGTTTCTCCCCTGATAGAGCAGAGAATAGACCGCATCGACGAGAGGAGTCTCCACCCCGGCGCGGCGCGCCAGCTGATATGCGCTTTCGGAGGTGGCGACGCCTTCGGCTACGACCATCCCCATTTCGGAGAGGATCTCGGGAAGATGTTTCCCTCTTCCCAGCTCTTCGCCGACGTGGCGGTTCCGGCTGTGACCGCTGGTGCAGGTGACGATGAGATCGCCGATCCCCGCCAGTCCGGAGAGGGTCTCGCGCTTTCCGCCGAGCTTTTCGCCGAGACGCCCGAGCTCGCTGATCCCGCGGGTCATCAGCGCCGCCTTGGGATTGTCGCCGAGCCGCATGCCGTCGATGATCCCGGCGGCGATGGCGAAGACGTTTTTCAGCGCGCCTCCGAGCTCGACGCCGACCACGTCGTCGGTGGTGTAGACGCGGAAGCGTTCGTTGATGAAGGCGCTCTGGACCGCGAGCGCGACCTCGGGATCCCGCGAAGCCGCCGTCACCAGCGTCGGGATCCGGCGCGAAACCTCTTCCGCATGGCTCGGCCCCGAAAGCACCGCGTAACGCACGCGGTCACCGAGTTCCGCGGCGGTCATTTCGCTGATCCGGCGGAGCGTTCCGCTCTCGATCCCCTTGGCGACATCGACCGCGATCAAGCCGGGCGGCAGCTCCGCCGCGGCGAAACGCTTCAGCACGCCGCCGAGGAATTGCGTCGGAGTGGCGAGCACCGCGAGCGATGCTCCGGCGATCGCCGCGGCGGGATCGGCTTCGAATTTCAAGGTTTCCGGCAGTTTCACGCCGCGCAGAAAGCGGGTGTTCTCGCGCGTCGCCGCCATTTCTTCGAGGTAATCGGGAAACGCGCCCCACAGCACGACCTCGTGCCCGTTTTCCAGCAGATCGAGCGCCAACGCGGTTCCCCATGCTCCGTCACCGATCACCACCGCTTTCATCGAAGTCCCTCCTTCGTAACGTTTTCCCAGCTGCGGCGCGTCTGGCGCATCGCTTCGTAAAGCGCCGCCGACACCGCACATGCCAGATTGATGCTGCGTTTGAATGTTCCCGGCATCGGGAGCAGACGCAGACGCTCCCGGTAGCGGATATAAAACTCCGGCGGCAGTCCGGAGGACTCCCTCCCGAAGACAAGGCAATCGCCGATCCGATATTCGGCGTCGTAAAAACTGGTTTCGGCGTGCGTCGAGAAGAAATGAAGCACCGCCTCCGGATTCCCCGCGAGGAAAGAATCCCAATCGCGCCAGATCCGGGGGGAGAGCCGGGGCCAGTAATCCAAACCCGCCCGCTTGAGATATTTGTCCTCCAGCGAGAAGCCGAGCGGCTCCACCAGATGGAGCGCACAGCCGGTTTCCACGGCGAGACGGCCGATGGTCCCGGTGTTCTGCGGGATCTCCGGCGAGACCAGCACGATCCGGAAGAGCGGAGCGGTCATATCAGCGGATCCTCCTTCGCAGCCGCGCGGCAAAGAGCGTGTCGCAGTCGCCGTCGGAGGAATGGAACCGGACCATCCCTCCGGAGACCTTCCCGATGCCGAGCGGATGATCGAACTCCTCCGCCACCAGATCGTCGTGCCGCTCCATGAAACGGCGCACGACCGCCTCGTTTTCCTCGCAGAACACGGAACAGGTCGCATAGACCAGCACGCCGCCCGGCTTCAGCATCGGATAAAACGCCTCCAAGATATCGAGCTGACGCGAGGCGTACTCCGCGATCTTCTCCGGCGACAGGATCCACTGGAGTCCCGGATTCCGCCGCCACACCCCCGATCCGGAACACGGCGCGTCGATCAGCAGACCGTCCGCCGGATGCATCCCGCGCGGAGGACGCCCGTCGTGGAGCCGCGCGCTCACATTCGAAAATCCGCCCCGTCTGGCGCGGCGCCGCAGTTCTTCGAGTTTGCGCTCCCGCACGTCGCCGGCGAGCACCACTCCGCGGCGGCGCATCAGCTCCGCCAGCTGCAGGGTTTTGCCGCCCGCTCCGGCGCAGGGATCGTACCACCGCTCGCCCGGACGGGGAGCGCAAACCGCTCCGACGCATTGGCTGGCGAGGTCCTGCACCTCGAAGAAGCCTTTCCGGTAGGTGTCGAGCGAAAAGAGATTGACTTTGCCCCCAGTCACGGCAAGCGCGCCGCGCAGCCGGGGTTCGCGCCGGAACTCCAGTTCCGCGCTTTCAAGTTCGGCGATGACGGCGCGTTCCGCCCCCTCCCCCTGCAGCCGGAGCCACAGCGGAGGACGCCGAGTCAGCGACGCGCACCATGCGGAAAGGGGGAAATCCGGCGGCAGAGCCTCCCGGACCCAATCGGGGATCAGCATGTCGGCGGAGGGTTCCAGATCGCAGCCTGCGAGCGACGCCGCGACGCGGACCCGCGTCTCCCACTCGGCTCCAGGCGCGGGAAGCGGCGGCAGTTCGGCTTCGATCTCCTTCGCCAGAGAAAGGACCAGCTCGTCGTGACCGCCGTCGCAGATCAGCGCCGCGGTCAGCAGCGCGAAGAGTTCCCGCGGAGAGATCTTCTCCGCCCCGCCGGATTCGACGGCGCGGCGGAGATCCTCGGGCAGCATGCGGCGCAGCACGCCCCAATGACGGAGCACCGCATAGACTCCGGCGCTCATCGCCGCGCGGTCGCGGGAACCGCAGCGGCGGTCGTTCCGGAAAAGCTCCGCCAGCAGGAGATCGCCGGGCAGACGCCGCCCGAAGACACCGGCAAGAACGAAACGCAGCGCTCCCTCGATCAGACGCATCTGCGCGCGGAAACGTTCGCGCCGGAGTTCGGAACGCGCCGTCTCACCGTTGCCGACGGCATGAAAACTCCGACCGACGGCTTTTGCGCCGTTCTTCTCCCGCCGCATCTCCGCGGTCGGAGAAGGCGCAAAGCGGGCAGGCACGTTTTGTTTCGTACCGCTCTTCCGCGCCGGCGGCCGGCGTTCCGCGGAGCCCGCCCGTTCAGCGCGTGGGGAGCGCCGTTCTCGGCAGAAATTCGATGTAGTCAATTTCGATCCTCGTATTGGATTGGGTATGCTGGCTGTTGCCGCCGACGCTGAGGATGAAGCTGCGTTTCAGCGGTCTGCCGAAGGCGGCGCGGAAATCCTCCGCGACATTGCGGTATTCTTCGACCCACTCTCCGGCGGCGGTGGCGCGGTTGCGCAGACAGTGGCATTTGGCGAGAAGCAAGCCTCCCTTGTAGCGCTTGAGTTCGCCGATGCCGAGAGGCGCGTTGTGTTCCCAGCGGTAGGCGACGCAGTACTGACGCAGTTGGTTGCCGTCTCCGACGTAGACCACCCCCGCCTGATCGTCCGGCTCGCAGACGTCGCGCCGCTTCACTCCGACCTGACGCACCACGCGCCAGCGCCAGTGAAGGATCGGCAGCCGGTCGAGATCGACCGCCGGCGCCGACATCATGATCCCCGAAGCGCGGTCCGCCTCGATGACCAGCACCCGACCGTCCTCCGCCGTCGGCTCCGTGGCGAGGTAGAAGTCGGTGCGGGGCACCATCGGCAGCGCGCCGTTGAACTGCCATTCGCGGGCGAAGCGCTTCGGGTCGGAAAAGTCGATCCGGTAGACTCTGCCGTCGCGCCGGGGCACGGCGAACTCCTCCGCCGCCAGCGTCGCCAGCAGCAGGAACGCAGGCAGAAACCGAAAAACCGTTCGCATCATTTCTTGCAGTATCCGTGATAACGGGTCATGATCCCGTCGACATAGCTTCGCACCGGGGCAGGAATCGGGTCCTTCGTTCCCTTCCCCGCCGGCGGAAGACACCATTCCCTTGCGCGTCCTTCTCCGGCATTGTATTGCACGAGGGCACGCTCGACGGAGTGATCGGCATTCTTCCAGCGCCGGAGTGCGGTCCCCAGATACCAGCACCCGATCTCCAGATTGTTGCGTACCTCGAAAAGTTCCTTTCTGGACATCGGCGGCTTCCGGTGAACACGGAAATATTCCGCGACCGCGCCTTTCGGCAGAAGCTGCATCAGACCGATCTCGCCTTGACCGCCGACCGCACCGGCGCGGAAACGGCTTTCACGCCATATCACCGATCTCACCAGCCGCGGATCGACGCCGTGCCGCGCCGCCGCCGCCCGGATCTCCTCCGCATATCGGGTGTCGTCGGGGATCCATGCCCGCACGGGGGAAAGCCGGAATGCGGCATACATTCCCGCCGCCAGCAGTACCAGCACTGGGACCTTCAGCCGCCAGCCGCCGATCGAACGGAGCTTTTTCCGACTTTTCTTCTTCAACAGCGGTCACTTCGCCTTGACGTCGGCGGGCACCGGATCGGCGGGAACGGCGATCTGCTTGCCCTCCGTCATAAGATAGGCTTCCAGCTTTTTCCAGAGCGCCTGCGGCAGAACGAGCGAAACGCGGACGTTGAAATCCTTCACCGAACAGCGGAAGTTCTGCAGGATCTCCTGCCCGAGTTCCGGATCCTTCTGAAACGCCATTGCGACTCCCATTTGCGCGTAGCCGGGGATCATCATGCCCAGCATCGAGGCGTAATTGCGGGTGTTGCACCGCACCGCGGCAACGAACTTGTAGTTGAGCTGATCCTTGCCTTCGAATCCGAAGGAGAACGCGCCGCCGATGATCTTGTCTTCGATCTTGGGAGCATTGGGATCGGAGGGCGGCTCGACGGTCTTGCCCTGCGGATCGACCCACGCGGACCACACCGGATATTTCCCGCGGATCCGGGCGGAAAGAAGCCGCTTGACGGCGGCAGGAGACATCTTGGGCGCCTCAAGCATTTTGGGCAGGATGTCGCGGCGCGCGACAAGCAGAACCTCCGGCGTCATTTCGATCAGACCGACATCATCCGCCGACGGCTTCGCCGAATCGGAGAAGAAGACCGCCTTGCGTCCGCCGATCGTCTCGACCCGGCTGCTCAACGCATTCTCCTTTCCGTCTTTTCCCGCCTTGCGGTTGATGGTGTCGATGGTGTCGCTCTTCGCCGCCGCCGCAAAAAGTTTCGAGGCGGCGCGGCTGCGGATCAGCGCGCCGACGTAATTCGATTCGACGGGATCCCGGTCGACGAAGATCAGCACCTCGTCGATGTCGGTGATCTTGCAGCCGAGCATCTTTTCGTATCCCTTGAGCTCTCCGGCGACTTCGGGCTTCTGCAGCGACTCCGCACACTGCGGATGGTTCCACAGCGCGGCGGCATCCACCGCCAGCACGCCGCAGCTCGCATCGGGCAGCAGCGTCAACAGCGATTCCGCGCCCGCGGCGGCAAACGCGACCGCGGAGACGACGACCAGCAGCGACAACAGTTTTTTCACGGCTCTCTCCTCTCCTTGATATTACACCGAAGCGGCGGCGGCTTCCGCCTTTTCCGCTTTTTTCGGCAGTTTGACTTCGATGTGAAGTTCGCGCAGCTGCTTGAGCGTCACTTCGCTCGGAGCATTCATCATCAGGTCTTCCGCCTGCTGATTGAAGGGGAAGGCGATCACCTCCCGGATGTTCGGCACATCGGCGAGCATCATCACGAGTCGGTCGATGCCGGGCGCGATGCCGCCGTGCGGCGGCGCGCCGAGCTTGAAGGCGTTGATCATGCCGCCGAACTTGCGATCGACCGTTTCGCGCTCGTATCCCGCGATCTCGAAAGCGCGGTACATGATGTCGGGACGGTGATTCCGGATCGCTCCGGAAGAAAGCTCCACTCCGTTGCAGACGATGTCGTACTGCCACGCGAGGATTTCCAGCGGATCCTTCGTGTTGAGCGCCTCCAGTCCGCCCTGCGGCATCGAGAAGGGATTGTGGGAGAAGATGATCTCCCCGGTCTCCTCGTCGCGCTCGAACATCGGGAAATCGACGATCCAGCAGAGTCGGTATTCGCCGGGATCGATGAGATCGAGACGGCGCCCCATCTCGGGGATCACCGCGCCGCCGAGCTTTTCGGCGACGCGTTCCCGGTCGGCAAGGAAGAAGAGCGCGTCGCCGTCCTCGACTCCGCCCGCCTTGCGCAGTTTCTCGACCACCAACGGATCAAGGAATTTGACGATCGGGCTTTTGACCTCTTCGCCGCTCCAGATGATGTACGCCATGCCCTTCGCACCGTTTTCCTGCGCGAATTTGATCATGTCGTCGAAGAACTTGCGCGGCCTTCCCGCCACCTTCGGCGCCCGGATCGCCCTGACGACGCCGCCGTTTTCGACCACGCCCGCGAAAGCCTTGAAGCCGCAGCCGCGGAAGAATTCGGTGACGTCGATCATCTCCAGCGGATTGCGGAGATCGGGCTTGTCGCTGCCGAAACGCCGCATCGCTTCCCGATAGGGGATCCGGACGAACGGCGCATGCGAAAACTTCTTCTGGCTGAACTTGCCGAAGACCGCCTCGAACATCCCTTCGACGACCGCGAAAATATCTTCCTGCTCGACGAAACTCATCTCGATGTCGAGCTGGTAGAATTCGCCGGGACTCCGGTCGGCGCGGGCATCCTCGTCGCGGAAGCACGGCGCGATCTGGAAATAACGGTCGAAGCCCGAGACCATCAGCAGCTGCTTGAACTGCTGCGGAGCCTGCGGCAGCGCGTAGAACTTCCCGGGATGCAGCCGCGACGGCACCAGATAGTCCCGCGCGCCCTCCGGACTGCTCGCCGTCAGGATCGGAGTCTGAAACTCGGTGAATCCGGCGCCGATCATGTAGCGGCGGATCTCCGCGATCACCTTGCTGCGGAGCAGGATGTTGTTGTGAAGTTTCTCGCGCCGCAGGTCGAGGAAACGGTATTTGAGCCGCAGATTCTCCGGCGCCTGATCGTCCTTCGCCACCTGGAACGGCAGCACCTCCGCCTCTCCGAGCATCTCCATGCCCCCGGCGCGGACCTCGATCTCACCGGTCGCCAGCTTGGGATTGACCGTCTCGGCGGAACGGGCGACCACCTCGCCGTCGAACTGAACGACACTCTCGACGCGCCATTTGTCGAGCGCCTGGTAGAAGGGCTGGCTGGGATCGACCACCACCTGCGTCAGACCGTAGTGGTCACGCAAGTCGATGAAGATGACGCCGCCGTGGTCGCGGACACTGTGAATCCAACCGGAGAGACGCACCCGGCGTCCCACGTCGCTCTTGCGCAACTCGCCGCAAGTATGGGTCCTGTACATGATTTCATCCTTATGTTTGCATCGCCGGCGGACCGGCACACTCTGCCTTGTCGTACACTCCTTGAATATAGCACGCCGAAGGTGTTTTTTCCAGTAAAACGCGGAAGATATCCGCCCTCCCCGCCGAACTTATCACCGCAGAGAGGAACGCTTCCGCACCGGAAGCCCCCGCCTCCGGGTGCGACCTGCCGCTTACAGTAAATGGGCTCCGGAACCGAACCCGCCTCCCGAGGAGGAGAGCATCGAACCGGCTCCGCACCGCTCCATCGGCGCTTCGAGCCCGACCAGTTCCGCCTGGATCGAGAAACTGGTCTCCCAGCCGCTGCTGGCATCGTCGTCCCGGGAGAAGGAGAGCTGGGCGATCACGTTCCAGCAGTGGAGACGACGCTTCAACGTGAAACTCAGATCCTTCCAGCGCCCCTCGATGAAGTCGTAACTCAGCGCAGTGCCCATAAAGGTGCGGCGGTCCGGCGTGATCGGGAAGGTTCCGCCCAGCCTGATCTGGTCGGAACGGTCCGTGAAGAAGTTGTTGAAATAGCTTCCCGCATCGATGTTGGTGAGCGTGCTGCCCATCGAATAGGCGCTCCGGGCATAATAGGGCCGGTTGTAAGTGTAGGCGAGATACAGCGTCACATCGCTGATCGGCTTGTAGCTGATCGAGAGCGACCACCGGTTCAGCCACTTGACGTTCAGCCCGGGATGCCCGACACTCCGGCCCTTGCGGCGCACCTCTTCGAGATCGTCGTTGTTGTTGCCGGCGTCGATGCTGAATTCGCTGCGGATCGAAAGATTGCGGATCGGTGTGAAGGTCAGGATCGTGCAGAGATTGCCGATGCTGCTCAAGCCGTCCTGACGACCCATGTGGATGTCGATGTAATTCTCCATCTGAAGATAATTTCTGATCGAATGGTCGGAGTCGCGGGTCTGCAGCCGGTTTTCCACGCCGATGCGGAAGAAATTTTCCTCCTGAATGCGGTCGACGTCATCGAAGTAGTAGAGATTCGCCCGGTCCACGTTGGGCTTGCTGATGAAGGTGTAATTGACATAGGGACGCATCACATGACGCAGACCGTCGATCGCCAGAAAATTGCTGCGGACATTCTGCCATGTGTTGTGGATCTTGGTCGAAACTTCGACTCCGAGTTCGCCCGCGAAGCGGACCTTGCCGCCGCCTTTGTCATCGTAATTGACCAGAGAACGCCCGCCGAGATACTGCGGATTGGCGGCGGTGAAGAGCATCGCAAGCTCCGCTTCATCCACCTTGGTCTTCGAGCTCTTGGAGTAGCCGGTGACCTTGAATCCGGCGCGCGGCACGATGTTCAGCCAGCCGAGATTGATCGGCAGATAGAGGAAGTGGGTCGTGTCGAAACGGAATGCGGCGTAATTCTCAAGCCTGTCGTTCGGGACCCGTGTAGCGGGCTCGAAGTCGAAGTCGATCCACTTCATCCGATAGTAACCGGCGGAAAGGTCGCCCTGATAGTAGAAAGGCGTATTGAAGATCTGCTGCCGCGGGACATCCAGTCTGACCTCGGGCAGTTTTTCGACCGTGGTGTAGAAGCTGTTGACCCGGGGACGGAAGTAGACCGACGCGCTCATGAGGTCGAACTGCTGCTCCAGCGCGGCGAAGGTGCTCGGCTGAGGATCATTCGCGTAATGCGAGTAGAAGAAGTCGCGGGTGAAGTAATAGTCGCTGGCATACTCGAAGACGCCGCGGAAATCCAGCCGGGGCGTGATGTGCGTCACGTTGCTGACGCGGAAGTCGAAACGACCGTTGGGGACCCGGAGCAGATATCGGGAATAGTCGTCATTCTCGAAGGGACGGATGTCGTAGATGCTGTATGCGAAGAACTCCGTACGGCTGCTTTCGGTGAGCATCTCCCCGTCAAGACCGTAGCCGACGCCCCGGAGGAGATACCAGTCGGCGCGGAGTTTCACCGACAGCATGGGATAATCGGAAAGCACGAAGCGCCGGTAGGCGGAGAAATAGTATCCCCACGAGGAGTTGCTCCCCCATGTCATGCCGAAAAGTCCGGGCGATTCATCCTTCGGCTTGTAGAAGACCGGCAGCCACAGGATCGGGATGCCGTAGACTTTCACGAACCCGTTCACCGCGAAAACGGAGTGGTCGCCGATGTCGGTGTCGATGTTTTCCACTCCGTAGAAACCGCTGTTGTGCGGAGTGAAGGTCATCTTTTTCGCCGCCACGGAATAGTGGGCGTTGTCGGACTCCATGTAGGCACAGCTCGACAGCTCCGCATCGGTGACCGTGATCACTCCGTCGGGCTTGCGTTCCCCCGATTCCGCCCGGCAGATGAAGTTGCTGTAGGAGAGCTGCACCTTGTCGAAGCGGAAATACCCGCTCCGGAGGTTGCCGACGATGCGGTCCATCTGCATCTTGTTGGTGATGTACTTCGCGGTGACCGCGATCTCCTTGCGTCCGTAAATGTCGCCCGAAACGCCGGTGATCGTGACTTCGGCGTCGGAAGCCGCCATGAGCTGGGTCGCCTTGCCCGGCGGGATGGAACCGGAGGCGCTGCCCCATTGAAAAAGATGCACGTTGCCGGAGGCTTCGATGTCCTGACTTTCGAGATTGACCACCGCCTGATGCGCGTAGACCTCGATATCCCCGAGCGGCAGGTAGACGTTGCCGCGCAGGATGATGTTCTTGCCGACCACGCTCCAGTGGTCCGCCCGGATCCGCTTGAGCTGTTCCATGTCGAAACGCCCGCTGCCGAGTTTCGCGGCGGAAACGGATAGAGCGCAGCACAGCACGAGGCCGATCAGACCCGGAATCCGGCTCCGCCGGAGCACTGCTGCCGCCCATGCAAGAAACATCATCAGACGATCCCCTTTTCCGCTTCGAGCCGCCGCCATTCCTTCAGGCGCGGCGCGATGAAGTCGATGATCTTCTCCTGTTCCTTCTGGCCGTGACCTTCGATCTCCATCGCTTCGCCGAAGTCGAACCACACATCACGCCGCGGATGGACCGGTCCGAAACTGCGCAGCCATTTGCCCTGATCCAGAAAATCCGTCTTGAGCGCGAAGGGAACCACGGGGACGCCGGCGGCACGCGCCAGCTTGACACCGATGGAATTGAAGTGTTCCGGATCGAGTTCGCGGCTGCGGGTCGCCTGAGGGAATACGATCATGCTTTTCCCCGATTCGAGGATCCGCTTCCCTTCGGTCAGGATCTTCTTGAGATCCTCGCGCGGATTGCTCCGGGAGACGGGGATCACGCCGAGCACTGCCAGAATGTCCTTGAAAAAGGGCGTCTTCATCAGCGACTCCTTGACCACGAAGGCGAAATCGACGTAAGGACGTATCACCGCGTGAAAGAGCCCTGTTTCCAGAAGGCTCATGTGGTTTCCGACCAGCACCACCGGGCGCATGTTGAGCGCCCGCAGATGGTCGAGCCCGCGCACATGCACCGTGCCGCCGCAGTTCTCGACCAGCCGGAGATTGCGGCTGGAAAGGCGGATCTGCATCTCAGCGTCGAGTTTTCCGCACCGTCCGAGGCGGCCGCTCTCGCAAAAGACCGAAAAGATATTCCAGTAGAAATACCAGCGGCTTTCCAGCATCAGGCGGAAGACCGCGGAACGCGGGGCGTCGGCGGGAGTATCATATTCCGACATGCCGTTGAAAAGATATTCCGAGCTCATAAGATCACGCAGCAATCCGTAGTTGGTTCGTGAAAAGACCATACAATTGTTTTTAATATACTCCCTGCCCGGCAAAAGGGCAAGTGCAAAAGCGAAAAAAGCCCTGTTTATTCCTCCGCCGCCCCCGTGCCTGCCGAAGAGTTCCCCTTCCCTGCCGGTTCCGGCGTTTCCTCCGGTCCGGCGCCGCCGTCCCGTGCGGCGCTGACCGCGATCCCCAGCATCAGGAAACATCCGGTCATCGAACTGCCGCCGTAGCTTATGAAGGGCAGAGTCAGTCCGGTCGCGGGCATCAGTCCCGCGTTGACGCTGACGTGGATCAATGCCTGCAGTCCCAGCAGCGCCGCGCAGCCGGCGAGATAAAACCGGGCGCCGCAGGAAAGCTCCTCCCGCCGCGCCTCCGAACAGAGCCACCAGATCAGCAGCACGAAAAGCGAAGCGGGAAGCAGGAGTCCTGCGATGCCGAGCGTCTCCGCCATGGTCGCGAAGGCGGAATCGTTGTACGGCAGCGGCAGATAGGCGTTGCTCCACACGGCTCCGCCCAGCTTGGAGCCGAAGAAGCCGCCGCGGGCGATCGCCATCTCGAACTGGCGCAGATGCCATCCGCTGCCGAGCGGATCCGCCTCGGGATTCAGAAATCCCCAGACGCGGCGCGCGACATACGGATGCCGCAGGATCGCCGCGGCAGCCGCGCCCCCTCCCGCAACGATCGCCGTCGCCAGCGGACGCCAGCCGGTGCCGGCAAGCCACGTCAGCAGCAAAAAGACTCCCCCGTAGACGAGGGAGGTCCCGAAGTCTGGCTGGATGGCGAGCGGCAGCAGCCACATTCCCGCGAGAGCCGCCGCCGCGCCGAAATCGCGCCATTCTCCCCGCCGCCGCCATGCGAGCAGCGAGGAGAGCGACAGGAGATAGATCGCCTTGACCACTTCGGACGGCTGCAGGGAGATATCCCCCAGACGGAACCAGCCGCGCATTCCGTTGATGCGGCTCCCGCAGATCGGCAGCAGGAGCAGCAGAATGATTCCGGCGACCGCGAGCGGGAACGCCTGACGGCGGTACCACGAGAAGGGAATGCGGGAGACGACGGAAAACACGACGAATCCCGTACCGATCCAGCAGCTTTGGCGCAGCGCGAGATAAAGCGGTCTCGCCGAAGCGCTCTGACTGCTGATGATGGTCAGCACGCCGAAGACGGCGAGCAGAAAAGCGGTCCCGCCGAAGCGGAACGAGGGAGGCATCAGCCGGGATCCCGTCATTGCCGCGCCCTCCCCGTTTCCGTCTCTCCGACGGAGAGATCGACCGTGACGTCGCCGCCGGGAACGGCGCGGCGGAGGAGCTTCCAGCTGGCGGGGATCCAGTTCCGCCAGCGGTCGAGGAGCACCGCGAACCGCCCGGGATGTCCGGTGAGACGGTCGTTGTACTTCTTTTCGAGCCCGCTGACCCCGACCAGCACGCCGTCGCGCGCTTCGCATCGCCCGAGAAGTCCGCGCAGCGCGGGAGAATTGACGGCGATGCGTTCCTCGCGCATCCTGATCCGGACCGGGGCGATCCCGGCGCGGATCACCCCTTCGAGCGCCAGCAGTTCCGCGGGATCGAGCCCCCGGCGCCATTCGGGAGGCGCGGCGCTGCCGGGAAGATGCGGAAGCGCCGCTTTGAGGATGCTCCGTACCGAGGCTTCGTCAACATACTCCGTCGGCAGCGTGGAGACGAGATCGTAGTAGCGCTCGCTCCACGCGAGCGTCACTCCGTTGCGGTCGAAGATGCGGCCGCGCAGCGCGGGCAGTCCTCCCTCGAAACGGGCGATCTTCTCTCCCTCCGCGATGAAGTGTTCCCTCCGCGGCCCGGCGATCAGGTAAACCCGCGCCGCGACGGCGATGCTCCACAGCGCGAAGACGGCGAGCATCACGTTGAGACGTCTCGCGAAACACTGCGGTTTCAAGATCATGTTTGCACCTCCCGTATCGGCGCGCTCCGTTTTTTCTCTCATGTAATGTACATCCCGCCGCCGTCAGCCGCAAACCGGCGGCATCACCGGATCACCGACTGCACCAGCACCATGTAAAGCGCAGTCCCGGCAAGGATGGAAAGCAGCGGATTGCGTTTCCACACCTGCATTCCGACCACGGCGCAAGAAGCGAGTATCTCCGCCGCGCCCCAGCAATGCTCCGCCGGGATCCGTTCGCGGGCGTAAGCCGCGAGGCAGTAAACCGTCAGCATCGCAATCGCCGCCGGCGAAAGCCTTCTGCCGAGGTAGAGGACCCACGGGGAGGGCTTCCCATTTCCGAAAAAAAGAAAGGGAAAGGCGCGCAGCAGAAACGTGACGCCGCCCGCAACGGCAGTCACGGCAAGAAGATATCCGACGCCGCGAAACTCCGTCATGCTCCGGGCTCCTTTTCATCGCGGCGCTCGAGGCGGCGGCGCAGCAGCAGCAGCGCGCCGAGGATCAGCGCCATTGCGACGATCAGCATCCAGCGCGGTCCGGCGACCGCGAAGGCGATCAGAGCGGCGGTTCCGCCGATCAGCGCGGGGATGCGGTTCGCCCTCTCGCGGCACTGATCGGTCAGGATCACCAGAAAGAGGGCGAGCATGGCGAAGTCGATCCCCCGGTGGGAAAAGGGAAGCGCGGCGCCTGCCAGCGCACCGGCGGTCACTCCGACGATCCAGTAAAGATGATTCAGGGCGCTCAGCGTGAAGCAGTAACGGAGGTCCTCACGGGGATCCTCCGCCGGATGAGCGGTCTCCAGCGCATACGTCTCGTCGGTAAGAGCCCAGATGAGGTAAAGGCGCCGGAGCCGCGAAGTCCGGCGGAACCGTTCGATCAGCGACAAGCCGTACATCGAATACCGTATGTTGAGAAAAAGCGTCAGCAGCGCCACGGTCGCCAGCGGGGTCGGGGCGGCGAACCAGCCGACGAAAACGAATTGCAGCGCACCGGAAATGCACACGGCGCTGGTGAGAGCTCCCCAGAACCACGGATGTGAGACGCCGCCGTGAGCAGTCAGCAGAACCCCGGCGGCAAAGCCCATGCTGAGGTATCCCATCAGCACGGGAATGGAATCCGCCGCCGCCCGGCGCGCGGGGGCGCTTCCGCAGTCCGCCCGGAGTGCCGCTTCCGGGCGCGGAGACTCTTCCCTGTCGTGCTTGCGATCCATCAAAAAAAATCCGCCTGTCGCTGTTGTTTGACCGTTCCGCCCCGTTTGCAGTTCCGGCATGCCGAAACGCGGAAAGCAACCATTCACCGGGAGGTGTCGATCTTCTCCAACGTGATCTCCGGGAAGCGGCGCAGAAAGGCGACCAGCGAACCGTCGTCCAAGGTGGCGTGCTGCTGAAGGACCAGCGTCACCCGGAAGGCGTCGGTGTTCCGCTTCCCCTTGACCGCGATGTCATGGGAGAGGACCCGCCAGTTCTTTTTCCGCAGCTCGTCTTCGAGCTCGAAAATCATCTGCCGCTCGGTCGTCTTGTAGATCAGCGTATAGGTGAGGCGGGTCCGGTGCACGACGAGCCGCAGGATCTCCATGCCTATCAGCACCATGATCGTCGAAAGCAGCGCGATGATGTAAAGTCCGCAGCCGACCGCCATGCCGATCCCGGCGACGACCCACAATCCGGCGGCGGTGGTCAAGCCGGTGATGTTGCCGCGGTTGACCATGATCGTTCCGGCGCCGATGAAGCCGATGCCGGAGACGATCTGCGCCGCGATCCGCGCCGTATCCGCGCCGCGGACGCCGGGCAGCCCCTGCGCCGCCAGAAAACCGTAAGTGGAGATCATCATGAAGAGCGCGCTTCCGGCACAGACCAGGAAGTGGGTACGCGTTCCCGCTTCTTTCGCCCGGAGTTCGCGTTCGAGACCGATGACGATCCCGCAGAACCCGGCGATGACGAGCCGCACGAGCAGTTCCAGCACGACGGATCCGCCGAGCGTTCTGACCATGACATCACAGTACAAGAGATTCAAAGCAACACCTCGAATATTGAATAAGGATTTGCCGCCGGAAGAACGGAAGCCCCGTCGCTCCCGGGCGGAAGAACGCACAGAAGTGAAATATAGACCGGGATCCGCTGAAATTCAAGCCCGCCGCTCCCCGTAAACGCCGCCGCCGCCGATTTCGGACGGAACGAAGTTGAATTATGCAAAGAAAAGTGATATATTGTTCCGCAACGGCATCCGCCGGGAGCGGGGCGCCGGAGCGGCAACAGCCACGGAGGAGGGCGAAGCGATGAAAAAAATCATGATTCTGTTCTGCGGAGCGCTCATGCTCCTTCACGGATTCGGCTGCGGCGAGGCCCCCTCCCCCGCCGGCAAAAAGGACGGTCGGCTCGTCGTCGCCGCCGGACTGCCGCCGATCGCCTGGCTTGCCGAAACCGTCGGCGGAAAGCATGTCAAGGTGATCCAGATGCTTCCCGACGGCAGGAGCCCTCACGACTACGCCCCCGGCGCCCGGGAGATCCGCGAAGCCTCGGCGGCAAAGCTCTTCCTCTCCGCCGGGACCAATTTCGAGCGGCTCGCCTCCAAGGCATTCCCCGGCGAGGGGCGCATTCTCGACCTCGCGCGGCAGGCGGAGAAGATCCCGCTCACCGACGGATGCTGCGAGGGTCATCACCGCCATGAGGCCGAAGAGCACCGGCACGACGAAAACCACCATCATCACCACCACCATCATGACGTCGGGGGTCACGATCCCCACATCTGGCTCTCGATCCGCAACGACATCGTCATGGCGGCGGCGATCCGCGACGCCCTTTCGAAACTCGATCCGGCGCACGCTGAGGAATACCGCGCCAACTGCGCCGCGCTCGAAGAGCGGCTCCTCCGCCTCGAAGCGGAACTCAAGCATGCGCTCGCGCCTTATGCGGGCAGAGTCTTCTTCGTCTACCACCCCGCCTTCGGTTACTTCGCCGCGATGACCGGTCTGAAGCAGATCGGCATCGAGCTCGACGGCAGGGAGGCGTCGCCCGCCCGCCTTGCCGAAGTGATCCGCCACGCCCGCGAAGAAAAGGCGGGAGCGATTTTCGTCCAGCCCCAGTTCAACCGGACGAGCGCCGCGGCGCTCGCCCGCGCGACCGGAGCGGAGGTCGCGGAGCTCGATCCGCTCGCCCGCGACATTCCCGCCAATCTCAGCCGGTTGAGCGCCGCGCTCATCCGCGGCTTTTCCTCCCGTGGAGGCGGCAAGTGACGACGACCGGCGATGCGATTCTTGAGATCCGCGGCCTCGACTTCTCCTACGACGCCGGGGGCGCCGCGATCCTGTCGGGGGTGAATCTCACGCTAAAGGCGGGGGAATCCGGATGCATCGTCGGTCCCAACGGAGGCGGCAAGAGCACGCTGCTCAAACTGATCCTCGGGATGCTGGAACCGACCGCGGGGGAGATCCTGCTCTTCGGCGTTCCGCCCGTACGCTCCCGGCTCCGGGTCGGCTACATGCCGCAGTATCATCTGCTCGACCCCGCCTTCCCGATCACGGTCATGGAGGTGGTGCTGACGGGCCGTCTCCGCGGAGGCTTCAAATTGCGCTATTCCCGCGCCGACCGCGAAGCCGCCGCCGCCGCCCTCGACGAACTCGGGATCGCCGATCTCGCGCGTCACTCCTTCGCCGCCCTCTCCGGAGGGCAGCGCCAGCGGGTGCTGATCGCGCGCGCGATCGTCTGCGAGCCGGAACTGCTGCTGCTCGACGAACCGACCGCCAACATCGATCCGGGCGCCGGGGAACGCTTCTACGCCACGCTCGAAGAACTGCGGCGGCGGATGACGGTGCTCACCGTCTCCCACGATCTCGGCTTCGTCAACCGCGAGATCGACCGGGTGATCTGCGTCAACCGCACCGTCTCGATCCACCACGCGGCGGATTTCAATGCCGAAACCGCCGACGAAGTCTACCACCACCATGTCAGCCTGATCCGCCACGACCACACCTGCTTCTGCCATTGCGGAGAGCACGATCACGATCGGGGCGAAGAGAAGGAGCCGTGCCGCCATGATTGATTTTCTGCTCCGCGAACTGTGGTGTCCCGAACTCGGTTTCCTGCGTTACGCGCTCGCCGTCGGCATCTTCGCCGCCCCCGCGGTCGGCATCGTCGGGACCATGGTCGTCACCCGCCGCATTTCGGGGCTCGCCGGAGCCAGCGCCCACGCCGCCCTCGGGGGGATCGGTCTCGCGCTCTATCTGCAGCGGGTCATGCTGTGGAGCTTCTTCACGCCGACCGTCGGCGCGGTGATCGGCGCGACTGCCGCCGCGCTTGCGGTCGGCATCATCAGCATGAACGGGCGCGAACGCGAAGACACGGTGATCGGCGTCGTATGGGCGCTCGGGATGGCGGTCGGGCTGCTCTTTCTCGACCGCACGCCGGGCTACGTCGACTGGCAGGGATACCTTTTCGGCAACATTCTGCTGCTCTCGAAGGAAGAACTTTGTCTCACCGTCGGACTGGATCTGCTGCTGCTGATCCCGCTTCTGCTCTTCTACCATCCGCTGCTTGCGGTGAGTTTCGACGGCACCTTCGCCGAACTGCGCCGGGTCCCGGTCCGGGCGGTGCTGCTGATCCTGCTCGCGCTGACCGCGCTCACGATCGTGCTTCTGATGAAGGTGGTCGGCATCATTCTGGTGATCGCGCTGCTGACGTTGCCCGCCGCGACCGCGGGATGCTTCACCCGCCACCTGTGGTCGACCATGGCGCTCGCCTCGCTGCTTTCCTTCGTCTTCGTGAGCGCCGGATTGCTCGGCAGCTACTGCTACCGGCTTCCCTCCGGACCGGCGATCGTCGTTCTCGCGGGGATCGTTTATCTCGCGGCGCTGCTGCGGAGACGGTTCCGCCGCAGGAGCTGAATAACGGGACTGCCAAAAGCGGCGGCAGTGCCGCTCCGAAAGAAAAAATCCGAAAATCCGGCGGCTCCATGCCGCGCACCGGGTTGACTTGACGGCGCTCTGCGGATATATTACCCGAAAAGCGGAAGATATCCGGACGGAGAACGCAAAGTGACCATTCTGCACCGTGACGACATGATCTCAAGCAGTCTTGAGGACTATCTGGAGGCGATCGCCGAGATCGTCGAACAGAATCAGCACGCCCACACCAAGGATATCGCGGAACACCTCAAGGTCACCATGCCGAGCGTCACCAACGCGATACAGACGCTCGCCGCCAACAACCTGGTGAAATATCAGTCGCACATGCCGGTCACGCTGACCGCCGCCGGTGCGGAACGCGCCGCCGTCATCCGCCGCCGCCACGCGGTGCTGAGGAGATTCTTCGCCGAAACGCTGCTGCTGCCCGCGGCGAAAGCGGATGTCACCGCCTGCAAGATCGAACATCTGATCGGCGAGGTCGAACTTTCGCGTCTCACCCTGCTTGCCGAAGCGGTCTCCTCCCGTCCCGACTGCGAAGGGCTGCGCGCCTATCTCACCGAAGTCATGCCGAAGGTCCAGCCGGAGGCTCCGACGGAACTCGTCCCGCTCGACCGGCTCACCGCGGACCACCGGGGAATCGTCGCCCGGGTCGATGCCAATCTCCGGGGGCTCCGCAAATTCGCCGATCTGGGATTGGTACCCGGTACGCTGGTCGAATTCGTCGGGGGCGCATCCTCCGGCGACAGCATCCGGATCAAGGCGATGGGGACCCTGCTCACGCTGCGGCGCAGCGATGCGGCGCACATCTGGCTCACCCCGGTGGAGTGATGTCGAAATGTCTCCCCTCCTCCCCCCTTCCCTACTCTC
>Ga0310690_10001981_pt1 | contig 34875 bp, 29 predicted proteins | sample AusTroGonzalo_MG_2_FD_207661 | JGI IMG/M metagenome (GOLD analysis project Ga0310690, IMG submission 207661) | Bovine rumen microbial communities from tropical cattle in Woodstock, Queensland, Australia - Gonzalo_04 (v2) (version 2) | ecosystem: Host-associated > Mammals > Digestive system >...
GCGTATCATCGAATTAAACCACATGTTCCTCCGCTTGTGCGGGCCCCCGTCAATTCCTTTGAGTTTCAACCTTGCGGTCGTACTCCCCAGGTGGATGGCTTATCGCTTTCGCTTGGCCACTGATCCGACAGAACCAGCGGTTAGCCATCATCGTTTACTGCGTGGACTACCAGGGTATCTAATCCTGTTTGATCCCCACGCTTTCGTGCCTCAGCGTCAATCAACACTTCGTGAGATGCCTTCGCAATCGGTGTTCTGTGTGATCTCTATGCATTTCACCGCTACACCACACATTCCTCCCACGGCAGTGTCATTCAAGGTCCCCAGTTCGCGAGGCAGTTCTCCGGTTGAGCCGGAGCATTTCACCTCACGCTTAAAAACCCGCCTACGCACCCTTTAAACCCAATAAATCCGGATAACGCTTGCATCCTCCGTATTACCGCGGCTGCTGGCACGGAGTTAGCCGATGCTTATTCGCAGGGTACTCTCATCGGTGCACACGTGCACCTTATTGCTCCCCCGCAAAAGCGGTTTACAACCCATAGGGCCGTCCTCCCGCACGCGGCATGGCTGGATCAGCCTTCCGGCCATTGTCCAATATTCCTCACTGCTGCCTCCCGTAGGAGTCTGGACCGTGTCTCAGTTCCAATGTGGGGGACCTTCCTCTCAGAACCCCTAGCCATCGTCGCCTTGGTGGGCCGTTACCCCGCCAACTAGCTAATGGCACGCGAGCCGATCCGTATGCAATAAATCTTTCAACAAAGAATCATGCGGTTCCTTGTGTTACGGGGTATTACGCGACGTTTCCATCGACTATCCCCCACATACGGGCACGTTGCTCACGCGTTACTCACCCTTTCGCCGGTCGCCGCCATGTATTGCTACACGCGCTGCCCCTCGACTTGCATGTGTTAAGCCTGCCGCTAGCGTTCATCCTGAGCCAGGATCAAACTCTTCATTGTATATTTTTAAATGTCTAGCTTGTCCTCGGCACTGTTTCTCTAAAGAAACTGACGCTCGTTTAAAGTGATATCTGTTACAATATCTCGGTACTTGCTTGTACTTTTAGTCTTTCAATATTGTCAATGATCTCGTTTAAAAGACCCGCTTGTTTCAAACGGGACTGCAAAGGTAGAAACTTTTTTGGAACCGCCAAAATTTTTTTGAAGAAATTCGTAACTTTGTACGCTGTATGAATCAGGAAAAAGTATCTCTCTGGCAAATTTTCGCCGTTTTCGCCAAAATCGGGGCGTTTACCATCGGCGGAGGCTATGCCATGATTCCGATCATCCAGGACGAAATGTCCCGCCGGGGATGGATTTCGGAGGAGGAACTGCCGGATATCGTGGCGCTGTCCCAGTCGGCCCCGGGCGTGATGGCCGTGAACATTTCCATTTTCGCCGGATACCGTCTGCGCGGGGTCAAGGGGAGCATCGCCGCCACCCTCGGGTCCGTCACGCCTTCCTTCTGCATCATCCTCGCCATCGCGATGCTGTTCACCTCATTCAAGGACAATCCCTGGGTGATCAAGGCCTTCAAGGGCATCCGGCCGGTGGTGATCTCCCTCATCGCGGTGCCGATGGTGAACATGGCCCGGAAATGCTGCAAGTCCTGGTGGGCATGGACCCTGGCCATCACCTCGCTCCTGCTGGTCGCCCTGTTGAACGTCTCCCCCATCTATATCATCCTGTGCGTCCTCGTGCTCGCGTTCGGATACACGTATTTCAAGGAACAATGGAAACGGTAATCCTCTTCCTCCAACTGTTCGGGACCTTCTTCCTCATCGGGGCCTTCACCATCGGCGGAGGCTATGCGATGCTGTCCCTGATCCAGGGTGAGGTGGTTACCGCCCATCACTGGATTTCCGAGAGCACGTTCACCGACATCGTAGCCATCTCGCAGATGACGCCGGGACCCATCGGCATCAACTCGGCCACCTATGTGGGGTACACGGTCATCTCCGAGGCCACGGGGAGCCATTTCCTGGGAATCTGCGGTTCGGCGACGGCGACCCTCGCCCTCATCATCCCCTCCTTCATCCTCGTACTCCTGATCGTGCGTTTCTATACGAAGTTCAAGAAAAGCGTCCTGTTCGAGGGCGTGATGAGCTGGCTCCGCCCGACGGTCGTGGGGCTCATCGGCGCCGCCGCGGTCATCCTCATCGTCAAGACCACCTGGTCCCAGGGAATGCCCACGTTCACGGTCGTCGAGGAGAATTTCCCCGACTGGAAAAGCTGGATCCTGCTGGCGGCGGCCTTCGGGGCTTCCTACTGGGGGAAAGTCAACCCGATTCTCACCATTGTGGCCGGCGCCGTGATCGGGCTATTGATTTATTGATTATCTTTGTATGTTTATAACCACTTTGACGATATGAAACTCAGACTTCTTTCCATCCTTTCCCTCGCCCTCGCCGTGGCCTGCAGCCAGAACCAGCAGCCGCAGCCTTTCAGCGTCATCCCGATGCCCAACGACGTGACCCTCTCCGAGGGGTCCTTCAACGTGGCCGGCGCCCGGGTATCCTGCGACGAGAACATGGATGAAGCGTCCATCAAAGCGGTTCACAACCTGGTCGAGACCCTGCAGACCGTCACCGGAAAGCCCATGAACGGCAAGGGCGGCGTGATCCATTTCGGCCTGAACCCGAACCTCGGTTCCGAGGAGTACTACCTCCAGGTAAAGAAAGACGGGGTCAATATCGAAGCATCGGCCTTCGGCGGCTTCTTCTACGCCATCCAGACCCTGAAGCAGATGCTCCCGGCCGAGGTCTACGGCAACAAGACGGCCAAGGCTGCCTGGCTCCTTCCCTGCGTCACCATCCTGGACAGCCCGCGCTTCGACTACCGCGGCATCCACCTGGACGCCTGCCGCCACTTCTGGACCATCGAGGAGACCAAGCGCTACCTGGACATCGCCGCCACCTACAAGATCAACCGGTTCCACTGGCACCTCACCGAGGACCAGGGCTGGCGGATGGAGGTCAAGAAATATCCCAAACTCACCGAAATCAGCGCCTGGCGCAACGGAACCTGCATCGGCAAGGACTTCGATTCCAACGACGGCGTCCGCTACGGCGGTTTCTACACCCAGGACGAGATGCGCGAGATCGTGGCCTATGCCGCCGAGCGCAACATCGTCGTGATTCCGGAGATCGACCTTCCCGGCCATATGGTCGCCGCCCTTGCCGCCTACCCGGAACTGGGCTGCACCGGTGGTCCGTATGAGGTCTGGACCCGCTGGGGCATCTCCGACGACGTCCTCTGCGTGGGCAAGGAGGAAACCTTTACCTTCCTGAAGGACGTCCTTACCGAGGTGATGGACATCTTCCCGTCCGAGTACATCCACATCGGCGGCGACGAGTGCCCGAAGGTCCGCTGGGAGAACTGCCCGCTGTGCCAGGCCCGCATCAAGGAACTGGGCCTCCAGGCCCATGGCAACATCTCCGCCGAGCAGGAGCTCCAGTGCTATGTCACCGCCCGCATCCAGAAGTTCCTCAACGACCACGGCCGGAAGATCATCGGCTGGGACGAAATCCTGGAGGGCGACCTGGCCCCGGGAGCCACGGTGATGTCCTGGAGAGGCACCAAAGGCGGTATCGAGGCCGCGCAGCAGGGCTTCGATGTGGTGATGACGCCGAACAGCCATATGTACATCGACTATTACCAGAGCCAGGAGCGGGACAAGGAGCCCCTGTGCATCGGCGGCCACCTCCCCGTGGAGCGGGTCTATTCCTATGAACCGTACGAGGGCATGGCCCCGGGGACCGAGGACCATATCCTGGGTGTCCAGGCCAACCTGTGGACCGAATACATCGGCACGGAACAGTTCCTCGAATATATGCTCCTCCCGCGCATGTGCGCCCTTTCCGAGGTCCAGTGGTGCAACCCGGACCGCAAGGACTACGCCCGCTTCGACGCCGCCCTCGACCATACGTTCAAGATGCTGGACGTGATGGGCTTCACCTACGCGAAGCACGTGCGCGGCCTCATCGGCCTGCCGGGCCAGGAACAGCCCGCCCGCAGCGCGGAAGAACTCGCCAAATACATGGAAGAACATAAAGACAGATGGTAAAGAAAAGATACATCGCCCTCGCCGCCCTGATCCTGCTGGCCGCGTCCTGCGGCGGAAGACAGGGCCGGAAGAACGCCGACGGGGCATCGGCAGATTCCCTCGCCACCGCCGAGGCCGTACCGGCCGAGGCGCCCAAGCCCGCAGCACCGGACACCGTCGCCAGCAACCGGGTGAAGGGACAGCTCCCGGAGGAACCCGTCTTCGACATCGTCACCACGATGGGAACGATCCGCGTCAAGCTGTACAAGGACACGCCCAAGCACCGTGACAACTTCACGAAGCTGGCCTTGAGCCACTACTATGACGGAGTCCAGTTCCACCGGATTGTCGATGGATTCATCATCCAGGGCGGCGATCCCTATACCCGTGACACCTCCCGTGTCGAGGAATGGGGCGAGGGTGGTCCGGGCTATAACATTGATGCAGAGATAATTCCGGAGCACACCCACAAGAAGGGAGCCCTTGCGGCCGCCCGTCGCGGCGACCTGGCCAACCCCAAGAAGGAATCCCACGGATCCCAGTTCTACCTCGTGCAGAACGCGGATGCCTGCAAGCACCTCGACGGGGAGTACACCGTATTCGGGGAAACCGTAGGCGGACTCGGGGTCATCGACCGCATCGCCCGGATCTCGGCCGACCGCAAGGGCAAGCCGTCCTTCCCCATCTTCATCAACCAGATCAAGCCGAATGAAGAGTTGAACAACCGGGCGCTGCAGGAAGAACAGCTCGCCCGCGAGCAGGCATTGAAGCCCGCGGAACCGGAGCAGAATACCGAAGAATCCCAGCAGAAATCCGGAAGTTCGGAGAAATCGGACGGACCGGCCTCCCAGAATCCGGAAAACCGGTAAAAATTACCTGAAATTTATCCTTTTGACCTCAAACTTTGGCACAGATTTCGCAATAAATTGAGTCGAATAGTTTTTTCATAGGTTAAGTTTTAGGTTAGAATTGCGACCGCCGCTTGTTGGGAAACACGCGGCGGTATTCTTTTTTTGTTCGACGGAGAGATTCTTGGGCATCTATGCAAGAATCCTTATCTTTGTGCCCGAAGAGTCATTCTTCCAGAAAAGCAACGAAATAATGGACAAATCCACCTTCCTCCCCCATCCGATCACCGATGCGGATACCTTCGAGACCCAGCTGATGGGTTCCGTCAAGGCGGGGTTTCCGTCGCCGGCGGAGGACGTGCGGGAGCGGCTGGACCTGGTGAAACTGCTGGTCCGGCATTCGGCATCGACCTTCTTCTTCCAGGTGGACGGGACGTCCATGGTGGATGCGGGAATGGACGAGGGGGATATCATCATCGTGGACCGGGCCGTGGAGCCGTACAACGGCTGCAAGGCCGTGTGTTTCATCGACGGAGAGTTCACCGTCAAGCGGGTGGAACTGCACGGGGATGGTGCGCTGCTGATGCCCTGTAATGAGAACAATACCCGCTTCAAGCCCATCCCCGTCGGCCCGGAGAACCAGTTCATTGTCTGGGGCGTAGTGACCTGGGTCATCAAAAAAGTATAATTGCCGATGAATACCCTCGATATCCGCCGCGGAGAGCAGGTCGCCCTGGTGGGCGACAACGCCTCTGGCAAGAGCCGCCTCGCCGCCGCCTTTGCCGGAAGCCGGAACGCGAAATACATCACCTTCCGGGATTCCTATGGAAGCTACGGCGACCGCAACTTCTTCATGCAGCAGCGCTGGAACCTCTTCACCCTCGAAGGGGATCCGCCCACGGCAGGCGAGGCGCTGGAACTGGAAGCAGCGGAGAGCAAAGCCCCCGAAGCCGCCCTGCGCCGCGTCCGGGAACTCACCGCCCTGTTCTCCATGGAGCCGGTCCTGGACAAGCCCCTCGTGACGCTTTCCTCCGGGGAACTGCGTAAGTACCAGCTCACCCGCGCCCTGCTGGGCGGCCCGGAAATCCTGGTGGTGGACAACCCCTACATCGGCCTGGACCCGCGGACGCGGACCCTCCTCACCGGGCTTCTCACGACCCTTTCGGCCTCGATGACCCTCGTACTGGTCCTATCCCGGCCCGCAGAGATTCCGCCCTTCATCACCCACGTGATCCCCGTCCGGGAAGGCGTCGCCGGAGAGAAGAGAACGCGGGAGGATTATCTGGACGCCGTCCTTCCCCGCGCCGTCATCCGCCTCCGGAATGTCACCATCCGGTACGGCGAACGCGTGATTCTCAATAACTTGAACTGGACGGTCCGGGAAGGCGAGCACTGGGCGCTCACCGGCGCCAACGGCAGCGGCAAGAGCACCCTCCTGAGCCTCATCAACGCCGACAATCCCCAGGCCTATGCCCACGACATCGAACTGTTCGGGCGGCCGCGGGGCAGCGGCGAATCCATCTGGGACATCAAGCGCAACATCGGCTTCGTGAGCCCGGAACTGCACCGGGCCTTCCGCGTGGATGCCCCGGCCCTGGACATCGTCACGAGCGGGCACTTCGATACGGAAGGGCTCTTCCGGCATCCTTCGCCGGAGCAACGGGAATCCGCCCGGGGGTGGATGGAGGTCTTCGGAATCGGAGACCTCGCCGATAAGCCCTTCCTGCGGCTCTCCAGCGGGCAGCAGCGCATGTGCCTGGTGGCCCGTGCCTTCGTCAAGGACCCGCCGCTGTACATCCTGGACGAGCCCCTGCAGGGCCTGGATGAACCGCAGCGCCGGCATGTCAAGGCTCTTCTGGACCGCCTCTGCGGCGCCCCCGGCAAGACCCTCGTGATGGTCACGCACTATCCCGAGGAGTATCCCGCCTGCATTGACCACAGCCTTACCTTGTAAAACAGATAAAAGATTATACCCCATGACCATTGAAATGAAGCAGAAACAGATTCCGGTGCTCCTGGTCACCGGCTACCTCGGCAGCGGAAAGACCACCCTCCTGAACCGGATCCTCACCAACCGGAAGGGCATCAAATTCGCCGTGATCGTCAATGACATCGGCGAGGTGAACATCGATGCCGACCTCATCGAGAAGGGCGGCATCGTGGGAAAGACGGACGAGAGCCTGGTGGCGCTCCAGAACGGGTGCATCTGCTGCACCCTGAAGATGGACCTCGTCGCCCAGCTGTCCGAAATCTCCGCGATGCGGAAGTTCGACTACATCGTCATCGAGGCCAGCGGCATCTGCGAGCCCGCCCCCATCGCGCAGACCATCAGCACCCTGCCCCTGTTCGGACCGCAGTATGTCCATGACTCGCTGCCCTACCTGGACTGCATCGTGACCGTGGTCGATGCCCTCCGCATGAAGGACGAGTTCGACGGCGGCAGCGCCCTGCAGAAGGAAGACATCGGCGAGGATGACCTCGAGCAGCTGGTCATCGAGCAGGTGGAGTTCTGCAACATCGTGCTGCTGAACAAGGTCTCGGAGGTCTCACCGGAAGAGCTCGGAAAACTCAAGGGCATCGTCTCCACCCTTAACCCGCAGGCCCGCATCCTGGAGTGCGACTACGGCGACATCGACCTGGACGAAATCATCTACACCGGGATGTTCGACTTCGAACGGGTGGCGACCTCCGCCGCCTGGATCGCCGCCATCGAAGGCGAGGACGAGGAGGAGGAAGCCGAGGGTGAGGCCCTGGAATACGGCATTGACACCTTCGTATACTGCCGCCGCGAACCCCTGGACCTCAACAAGTTCGACTTCGCCATCGCCCGGAAATGGCCCAAGAACATCATCCGCGCGAAGGGCCTCTGCTACTTCTCCGACGACATCGACAAGTGCTACCTCTTCGAGCAGGCCGGCCGCCAGCGGAGCGTCCGCGACGCAGGCCTCTGGTATGCCACCATGGAGGAGGACGAACTCGAGGAGCGCCTGGCCAACGATTCGATCCTCCGCCGCGACTGGGACCCGGTGTACGGGGACCGGATGCAGAAGATCGTCTTCATCGGCCAGCACCTGGACAAGAAGGCGCTCGCCCAGTTGATGGACGACTGCCTGGCGGAGTAGATTCCATCGCCCGGCGCCCAATGGCCCGCCGCAGGTTTGTCGCTGCGGATACCCCACGAAAAAAGCCGTCACGAAAACGTGGCGGCTTTGATTATCGAATCAGGTTGGAACCTTAGTCGGCGAGGGAGAAACGCTTGAAACCAAGAACCTTGGCCTCGCTGTCGATGGCGGCGAGAGCGGCCTTGACGGTCTCCTTGTTATCGCTGAGCTGGTACTCCTGCTCCTCGAGGGTGTTCTCCTTGAGGAACTTGGCGATACGGCCCTTGGCGATGTTCTCGATCATCTGGGCAGGGAGGTTGGCAGCCTTCTCGGCGCCGACCTTGGCGATGATCTCGCGGGCCTGGGCGGCCTGCTCCGGAGTCAGCCAACCCTTGGCGGTGTTGGACTCGATGTGATCCTCGCTGTCCACGTGGGCGGGGTTGATGCCCACCTTCTTGAGGGCGGCGTCAACAGCCTTCTGGACCTGCTCGTCCTTGGTCTTCTGGATGGCGATGGTCTTCTCGGACTCGAGCACCTCGGCGGGCACGGAAGCCTCGTCAACGGCGACCGGGTTCATGGAAGCGACCTGCATGGCGATACCGCGGGCGATGTCGGCCGGGACCTCCTTGTTGAAGGCGACGATGGCGCCGAGCTTGCCGTTGAAGTGCACATACTCGGACACGAACGGGGCCTCGAGGGAGGCGTAGTAGGCGAGAACGTGCTTCTCACCGGTCTTGCCGGCCTGGTTGGTGATGTCCTCGTCGAGGGTGTAACCGGTGGCGGTCTTCACGGCCTTGAGGGCCTCGAGGTCGGCCGGGAACTCGGCGATGGCGGCGTCCGCGATGGAAGCGGCGAGGGCCTTGAAATCCGGGGTGGCAGCCACGAAGTCGGTCTCGCAACCGAGGCACACAAGGACAGCCTTTCCGCCGTTCACGCGGGAAAGGACGGAACCCTGGGTGGTTTCGTTGTCACCGCGCTTGGCCAGGGTGGACTTGCCCTTCTCGCGGAGGATTTCGACAGCACGCTTGAAATCGCCGTCGGCCTCGGTGAGGGCCTTCTTGCAATCCATCATGCCGGCGCTGGTCATGTCACGCAGCTTCTTGATATCTGCTAATGCGATAGCCATAGTTGTTCGTTCTTTTAAAGGTTTTTGAATTACTCAGCCTTCGGAGCTTCCTCCTCGACCTCGACCTTCGCCGCGCGGCGCGGACGGAGCTTCTTCGCGGGAGCGGCAGCGCCTTCCTGCGCCTCGGCAGGCTGGTCGGCTTCCTTCTCCTTCTCGAGCTTGCGCTCGTCGAGACCTTCCTGGATGGCCTTGGTGAGGACGTCCATGATGAGGGCGATCGACTTCGTCGCGTCGTCGTTGGCCGGAATCACATAATCAATCGGGGTGGGATCGCAGCAAGTGTCAACCATTGCGATAACCGGGATGTTCAGGCGGTTGGCCTCCTTGACGGCATTGGCCTCCTTCTGGACATCGACGACGAAAAGGGCGGAGGGGAGACGGCTCATGTCGCGGATGGACCCGAGGTTCTTCTCGAGCTTGGCGCGCTGACGCTCCACCTGGAGACGCTCTCTCTTGGCGAGTTTCTCGAACGTACCATCTTCCTTCATCTTGTCGATGGTGTTCATTTTCTTGACGGCCTTGCGGATGGTCGGGAAATTGGTGAGCATTCCACCCGGCCAGCGCTCGGTCACGAACGGCATGTTGACGGCGGTAGCCTTCTCGGCGACGACATCCTTAGCCTGTTTCTTGGTGGCAACGAAGAGGACTTTGCGGCCGCTGCGGGCCATTTCCTTGAGCACTTCCGCTGCCTCGTCGATCTTCACGACGCTCTTGTGCAGGTCGATGATGTGGATTCCGTTCTTCTGGTCGAAGATATACGGAGCCATCTTAGGGTTCCACTTGCGGGCGAGATGACCGAAGTGTGCACCTGCATCAAGCAGTTCCTGGAAATTTGTTCTGGACATTGTGTCTAAAATTCTTTTTTGTTTTTCTCTTTCTTCAATCCGGAGTAGCGTCCTTATCGGGGGCGGTCTCCGCAATTTTTCCGCAGTCTCGGCAATCCGTTTTGCAGCTCGGGAAGAAGTCTCATCCTCACCGGGATCGCAGGATTTAAGCAACCGGACTGTGCAAAAAGGTAAACCAGTCGGTGCGATTAACGCTTGCTGAACTGGAAGCGACGGCGTGCGCCAGGCTGACCAGGCTTCTTACGCTCGACCTCACGGGCATCGCGGGTGAGGAAGCCGGCGGCCTTCAGGGAAGCGCGGTAGGCCTCCTTGTCGACCTCGCAGAGGGCGCGGGAGATACCGAGACGGACGGCTTCGGCCTGTCCTTTGGTACCACCGCCCACGAGCGTGACCTTGACGTCAAACTGACCTGCTGTGCCGGTGACCTCGAAGGGCTGGTTCACGATGTACTGGAGGGTCTCCTCCTTGAAGTAATCGTTCAGCTCGCGGCCATTGATAACGATGTTACCGGTGCCGGCGACAACATAAACACGAGCGACGGCTGATTTACGTCTTCCAAGGGCGTGTTTCTGTTCCATGTGCTCTGTTTAGATTTCGTTTAACTTGATGGTTTTGGGATTCTGCGCCTGGTGCGGGTGCTCGGGACCTGCGTAAACGTACAGGTTGTTGATGAGCTTGTCACCAAGACGGGTCTTCGGGAGCATTCCGCGGACGGAACGACGGATGAGTTCGGCAGGCCGGGAGGCAAGGATCTCACGCGGGGTGGTGAAGCGCTGTCCGCCCGGATAACCGGTGTAACGGACATAGACGCGGTCGGTCATCTTCTTGCCGGTCAGACGAATCTTGTCGGCGTTGACGACGATCACGTTGTCGCCGCAGTCCACATGCGGGGTGAAGCCGGGCTTGTTCTTGCCGCGGAGCACGAGGGCGACGCGGGAAGCCAGGCGACCCAGGATGAGGTCGGTTGCATCAATGACGAGCCACTCCTTGTTCACAGTCGCCTTGTTCAGGGAAACTGTCTTGTAGCTAAGTGTGTCCACTGTCTTGATAGTTAATGGTTTAACAATAAATAAATGCGATCCCCACACTTTTTGGGGACCGCAAAGGTACAAATTATTCGGAATATATCCAAATATATCAGAAAGGAAGCGTGCCGTCCACCCAATTCAGGTTACTGCTGGCCGTGAGGGTGTAGTCCCCGGTCGCGCCGTGGTCGGCGACGGAATTGCCACTGCCCTCCGTGAAGTACCAGGAGGCCAGGAGGTTGTATCCGGTATCCGAGGGGCTCGCCACCCGCATGTTGTCCTTGATCTCGGAAGCAGTCCGGACGCAGTCCCAGACGCGAAGATAAGCCAGGCTGCCCTTCCAGACGCGGTTGTTGGAGGACACGCCCACATAGAACTTGAAGGGAAGCACCCACTCGGCGCCCACGCCGTTCATTTCCACGGCGTGGTCATCGGCGGTATTGCTGCCTGCCCGCTCACCATCCACATAGAGGATGACGTCCCCGCCGCGGCTGTACGTGGCGGCCAGGTGATACCACTTGCCCGTTTCGAAAGAGGTGCTGCAGGTCACTTTCTTCTCCTCATATTCGCCGTTGGCCTTCTTCGTACCGCCGTAGACGAGGTTGAGTTTGCTGCCCTCGAAACGGAGCATGAAGATGCCTTCCGTCCCCATCACGGTGTAGATGTCGTCTTTGCCGCCGGAGAAGCTGGAAGCATTGACCCACGCCTCCATCGTGACCTCGTCCTGGGTGGCGTCCATTCCATCCCAGTCCACCGGGAAGTACTGGCCGTCCAGGGAGACCACCGTGCCGTTCACGGGATCCGTACCGGTGCCGGAGCCGCCACCATTGGGATCGTAGTGATAGATGGCATAGTTTCCGTCGTAGTCGCCGGAAGTGACGCCAAACACATAGGCATACCGCTCGACCGTCTCATCCTTGTCGTTCCAGGACTTGGCCGAGAACTCCGGGATGTCGCCGGAAGCGTACCATTCCAGGTTGTCCGCGTTCTGGCTCGCCACCGTCTTGTAGTAGGCGGCCGGATCGCCGTCCACTTCGTCGGCGTTCAGAACCACGATCAGGTGCGAAGACGACGTGCAGGAATTCAGCGTGAATCCGAAGCACTCGTAGTAGCCGTAATACAGGCCCATGCCCCATTCACCGGCCCAGTCGGCGGAACGGTCCTTCCAGACGACGGATCCCCCGGTGACGGTCACGTCCAGTTCGGCAACCACCTCATTGAACTTGGCAATGAGCTTGGTCGTACCTCCCGCAAGGGCGGTCACCGTGAACTGGTTGGAATAGTACTGCGGATAGTAGGCCTCCACCTTCAGGATGGATCCGTCCGCGGGCTCGAGGGTAATGGAACCCGTGTCGGTGCAATCCTCCGGAAGCAGGCTCACCTGAACGCGGGTGCTCTTGCCTTCCTTGATCTCCAGGGAGGAAACCGGGGCATAGTTCCAACCGGACTGCGCAGAGAACTGGATGCCGGTGGCGTGGACCGGATCCGGCTCGCGGGCCGTGAAACGGTACACGAGGTACTCGCCCGTGAACTCGAATTCCTCGTCATAGGAGAGCACATAGGCCACTGCCTCGCCGGTCTCGCCGTAGGTCTTGGTCTGGGAAGCGCCGCTGCCGAAGAGGCCGCTCGGGCTCTGCCCGGCATCCTTGCGCTCCTCCACCTGCTCGTACACGGTGTTGGCGATCGTCTCGACATCGGTGAAAGCGTCGGCACCGACCACCTGGAAGTAAGCATACGCCCCGTCAAAATCCTCCAGGGTGACCGACATCTCAGAGCCGGTAATATTGCCCTGCCAGTTCTTGACCCACTTGGGCGTGTCCGTGACTTTCCAGGACCCGCTGCGGTCCACGAGCTTGATCTTGTCAGCCACGGTGACCTTGCAGGTGGCGGTCAGACCGTTCTGGGTGGCGGTGATGGTCGCTTCGCCCATGCCCACGGCCTGGATGAAGCCGTAGGTAACCACGGCGACCTTCTCGTTGGAGGAGCTCCACTCGAAAGCCTGCTTGTCGGTGGTCGCGGCCTCACCTTCACCGGTTCCGTCCGGCAGGAGGGTCGCCTTGACCTTGGTGGCGCGGCCCACGAGGAGGTTCACCTCGCTCTTGTTCAGTTTGATGGCCGTGGCGGGAACCCGCTCGGCGTACACGTTCACCAGGGCAGTCACGCTCTGGCCTTCCGCCGAAGCGGTAATCCGAGCGATACCCGTGGACAAGGTGGTCACCTTGCCTTCGGCATCGACGGTGGCCACCGAAGTATCGGAACTGGTCCACGCGACGGCGGAGACGGAGGCGTTCTCCGGCTCATACGTCACGGTCAGCTCCACCACATCTCCGACGACCACATAACTGGTCTTCGGAGTGACGTCCAGGCCCTGCAGCTTCCCGGCGGCCTGTTCCTGGCCGGGAACGGGAAGGGGATTCGCCGTATTCTCCAGTTCCAGCACGTCGGTGCAGGAGGTGAACAGGGCCGTCATCGCCACGCAGGAGATGGCAAAAATGGAAAATATCTTTTTCATACGACTGTTTTTGTTCATTTGATGGTTCCTCTGATTTGGAGGGGCGCCACGGCCTCCCCGTCAACATTGATTGTCAATGTTTCCGACACATTGGCCCCTTTCCGTTTCCACCAGGGGCGACGGTATTCGCCCCGGACGTCCCCGCGGGTATGCGGGGCGAGGGTCAGCGGGCTCCCGTAGCGTTTCACCCGGGAAGGGCCCTCGACCCGAACGGTCATCTCCCGGTCCGTATCGTTGTACAGGGGAAAGGAGAAGACATAATCCCCGAACTTGTCCAGGGTGAGCCAGGCAAAGGAGGCGTCAGTCCGAAGACCTCTCCCCAGATGCTCGGCATACCGGATTTCCCCCAGGGACTCGTCCCGGAGGACATAGCCCTCCACGGTGACGGAACTCAGCACTTCCTGCCCTTCGCCATCGGTTGCGAGCAGGGTGAGGTGCCGCTTCTGTGGGCCGTACAGGGAATGCGGGTCCAGGGTAGCCTTGAGGACCGTTTTCTCGCCGGGCTTGAGGCTGCGCTTAACGACCTCGCCGGTGAAGCAGCCGCAGGTGGAGTGGACCTCCAGGACGGTCACGGTCTTTCCGGAAACATTTTCAAAAGGATAACGGAGCTGGATGGCGCCGCCGTCGAAGCGTACCGTATCCACGACCCGCACCGGCTCGGAAAAGCGGAGCAGGCGGCTCCCCTGGGCCCGGGCCTCCAGGGAGAGGCCCAGGCTCATAAGAAGCACAACTGTTATGATACGGATCTTTTCCATTATTCAGGGCAGCGGACGTTGGCTTCGGTATAGGAGACGGAACCGTACTTAATTCCGTCAAACCCATTGCCGGTAAGGTCTTTGGCACCGTTCTCGGCATCCAGTTTCCAATAGCCCAGCAGCTTGTTGTCGCGGGCTTCGGCGACCGGATCGGCGATGGCGCACTGGCCGTTCACCAGTTCGGTCTTCGACAGGAGGCGGCCCCACACGCGGGCTTCGCTCACGTAGCCCCGGAGCAGACGGCCGTTCACGCTCATGCCGATGGAGAAGACGGAGTTGTAGATCAGGCCCAGGTCCAGGCCCTGGCTCTTGATCGGGACGGAGAAGTCCTCTTCTCCGTTCACATAGACGGTCGCGGTCTGGCCGAGGCCGTCCACGACGGCAGCCACGTGGTACCACTTGTCCAGCTCCATCCGGTTGGAGGAAGCCTTGGTGGCGCCGATGCCATTGCCGCCGGCGAGGTTCAGGGTGCTCATCTTCGTGGCGTTATCGCCCTGGATGCTCACGTCGCCGATTCGGAGGAGGAAGCTCTCCTCGGTACCGATGAGGGTGGAGATGAACGGATTCGCGCTCTGCCAGGACTCAGCCTTGAAGCGGATTTCCATCGTGCAGTAGTCCATATGCAGGCGGGGATCGTTCACCGTCGTGGGCATGGAGAAGTAACCACCCGTCAGGTGGGCCACGGAAGCATAGACATAACCGCGGATCACCACGAACGCATACTCCTCACCGGGGATGGTCGTAATGTCGCTGGAAGTGCCGTTGATCTTGAACGGCAGGCAGTAGATGACGCCGTTCTTGAGGCCGTCGATATCCACATCCAGGGTGACCGGCTCGGAAATGGCGTTGCCGGCCTTGATAACCGTGCTTTTCGACGCCAGGGAGCAGTTGGACTCGGGCAGGAACCAGTAGTTGGTGCCGCCGGCCTTGTTGAAGGCCGCGAGGACGGTGGTGTCGCGGACCGGTTCGAAGGACACGGTCACGTCCTCATCCACCTTCACGGAAGAGGAGAAGGTGAAGGAAACGGGGCCGGATTCTTCCAGGAAGGCAGGGATTTCCCCGCTCGCGTCGGCGTCGAACACAACGACACCGTCGTCATACAGATGCCCGGAGGACAGGATCCCCTTCTGGCAGGAGACGGAGAGGGCGATGACGCCCAGCGCTAAAAGGATCTTTTTCATACGCTCGTTGCTTATTTATAGTATTCGACCTGCTGCTGGGCGCGGATGCCCATGATGTGATGCTGGTAACGGAGCTTCTTGCCCTTCTCCGCACCCTCGGATTCAAGGCGCCAGTCACGCTGGCCGTGGAAGGAGGCAAAGCCGCCCTTGTGGCCATACTGCTGGCCCACGGTGGAAGGCTGGAAGGAAGCCATCTGCTCCAGGTTGTTGCAAGCCTGGGAGAAGGTGTCACCCACGTTCTCGGTCGTGATGATCTGGGCGGGAACCCAGCCGTTTCCGAGCTCCAGGTTCGTGCCGAAGTCGCTCTGGGCAGCGGGGCTCGCACCGCCGGTGCTGCCGTACTTCTGGTGGATCCAGAAATTGCACAGCGGGGCCAGGTGGCCGTAACCGGAAGCGTTGGTGTTCCGGTCCACGATCAGGATCGTCCCCGGGTTGCCGGACTTCGGGCCGATGAACTGCGACAGGTAAGCGACCATCGTGTCGAAAGCCGTCCCGCTGAGCGGGTCGCCTTCCGGCTCATAGTCCAGGTCATAGCCGTCCAGGCCGTACTGCTCGATATCGTCCAGGATGACCTGCGCGGCGTAGACGCACCACTCGGGCCAGGCGGGATTCTCCTCGTCGGCCATGGACACGCCGTTACCCGGGTGCGCCTGCACGTCGGCCTTCAGGGCGGCGTTGCCGGCGTCCTTGGCGGCGGATTCGAGCTCCTGCTCGCTCATCTTGCCCTGGAGGACCTTGCCGATATTGTCATACTTGTACTGCTCGTAGGCGTTCATGAAGGAAGGGATCTGCGCCTGCATGCCCCACTTCGCGTTCTCGAGGATGCGGGTGATGCGGCAGCCGACGACTTTCATCCCCTTGATCTCCTGACAGGCCTTCATCTCCTGATAGTCCAGGGAACCGTACTTGGGCATGCCGCCCCAGAGGTTGATGATGTCCAGCGAGTCGGGGATGTCCGCAAAGCGGAAATCCAGGGAACCGTAGTCGGCGAAGAAGATATAGGAGATGGAACGGGTCGCGATGCCGTTCTCGTCGAAAGCGGCCTGTTTCCACGCCCGCAGGGCCGTGTAATAATCCGCGTCGCGGACCTCGTTCACGGTACCGGTACCCTTGAGGTACTCCTCCCACTGGGCCATGTCGGCATTCACGGTGTGGATACCGGACGTCCGCTCAATGTCCAGGGGCTTGATCTCCTGATTACAGGCGGCCAGCACCAGGGCTGCGCCCATCAAAATATAGGATGTATTTTTCATAACTTCATCTGTATCAAGGATCATTGCTTCTTGTCCCACCAAACCCGGGTACCGCCGTTGTCACCCTTCTCGGACGCCGCATCGGCCGCCTCGGAGGTCAGGAGGGTCACGCCTGCCTGCACGTTGGCACCGTTGGCGGTGTACTCGGAAGTCGGGTAGATGAGGCGACGGATCTGCGCCTGGGTGTCAATCAGGCCGCCGGAGTTGTTCGTGGCGGTCGGAATCACCTTCGGATAGCCGGTGCGGCGGAATTCGGCCCAAGCCTCCATTCCTTCGGGGAATCCGGCGATGTACTTCTGGGTGATGATCTGCTCCAGGTGGCCTTCGAAACCGGACTGGCTGTTCCAGGCGACGGAGACGCTGGTGAGGCCCGCGCCGGCGCTGTTGGCGTTGTTCACCGGGTCGGTGTAACCGCCCACGGGATCGGTAACGGCGAGGTACTCATCGGCCCCGGCCACTTTCCACAGCTCGAAACTCTTGCGGACGCCCTGCTCGTAGAAGGACTTGGCCAGACCATCATTCCCACCGCGAAGGGCGTGCTCGGCACGCAGGAAGAAACTCTCGGCGCCGGACATCCACATCAGCGGATCGCTGTTGGTGCAGTTGACCTTGGACCACAGGGTGGACTTGGGATACTCGTCATCCACTTTCGCACCCATGCGCACGCCGTAGTAGTTGCCGTCGGAACCGGCGGTGAAGTACTTAGCGCGGCGGGGGTCGGCATAGCTGTTCATATAGGTGACGATGGTGGCGCCGGCCTTGGCGTCGCCGTCATTGAAGTTGTACTCGATCACATAAATCGGATACTCCCAGGCCGCAGCGCCGGGATGCAGCATCGCATCCTCTTCGAGGAAACCTTCGGCGCACTTCATGGCCTTGTCGGCCTCGGCGGCATAGAGGGCCTCGTCGGCATAAGCGACGCGGAGGGCGAGGCGCAGACGGAGCGTGTTCGCGAACTGGATCCACTTGCGGACATCGCCGTAGAACACGTTGTCATACTGCTTCAGCATCGTGGACTCCTTGGCCATGAGACCTTCCAGCACCGCGATGGCGCTGTCCAGGTCCTGGAACATGGACCGGTAAGCCTCTTCCTGGGTATCATAAGCCACGTGGATGGAGCCCGTACCCAGCTGGGAATAAGGAAGCGGACCATAGGCGTCGGCCACCCGGTGGAGGACCGCTACTTTCAGGACGTCACCGAGGGCTGCCGCCTCGGGAGCCGTCGCCCGGAGGGCGCTCAGCTGCGTCCACGGGGAAGCGGCGCGGACATAGGCATCCTCGAACAGGGCCTTGGTCCATCCGTCGGCCACGAGGTTGTACTCGTTGGTCTGGTGGAAACCGCTGTTGGAGGCGGCCTCATAATTGGCAAAGATGTTGCCGGTCAGGCCCTGCACCACCTGGTAGGAGGCGGAGCCGTACTCCTGCTCGCCGCGCTGGTAGGACGGGAGGACATTGGCGATCATCTGGGAAATATAGGAACCCACGCGCAGGTTGTCGTGCTCAAGCATCTCGTCGGTGGCCTGCTCCGGGTTGGTGTTGCGGTCCGTGTAGTCCTTGACGCAGGAAACGGCGCCGAAGGAAACGGCGGCAACGAGGATGGAAAGATAAATCTTTGTCTTCATATCTCTTTGCCTCCTTTATTGATTGTCCTTGTTATCCTTCTTGCCGAACGTCACCTTCACGGAGAAGCCGATGTTGCGGGTGGAAGGGGCCATGAACAGGTCGATGCCCGCGCCATAGTTGCCGGCGCTCGAAATCTGCTCGGGATCGAACGGAGCCTTGCACAGGAGGAGGGCGAGGTTACGGCCCACCACGGCGACATTCAGGTTCTCGATCCAGGGAACCAGCTTCGTCACGGGGATGTTGTAACCGAGGGACACCTCGGCGAGGCGGATGTTCGTCATGTCATACACGTAGTAGGCGCCGAGGGCGTCGCCGCCGGTGGGGCTGGCGATGGTCTGCCAGTAATCCTGGGCGCTCACATGGTAGTAGTTGCGGGCCGTGCCGAAAATGTCGGCCGGAGCGAAGTCGAAGCCCTCTTCACGGCTGGTGAGCGTCTTCTTGGTGACGCCGAAACCGTCCATCGTAGCCTCGGTGAGGGACACGCCCACACCGCCCTTGCGCATCGTGAACATGAAGGCCAGGTTCAGGCCCTTCCAGGAGAACTGGTTCCGCCAGGAACCGGTCCAGTCGGGGTTCACGTTGCCGGCATACCACATCGTATCGGGCGTGCCGTCATTGGGGGCCTTGTGCAGGACGCCACCCTTGGCGGAAGGGGTCACGTACGGGGTGCCGTCCTCATTGGTAGCGAGGCCGGCCACGTACATTTCACCCACGGGACGGCCTTCGATAAGCCACATGGTGACACCCGAGGTGCCGCCCACGCTTTCGCGGGAACTCACATAGTGCTCCTTGCCGTTGGTGTAGTCCAGCATCTTCACGACCTTGTTCACGTTCCGGGTCCAGATGAGGTTCGTCGTCCAGTTGAAGTCCCCGATGTCCTGGGTGAACATGCCGGAGAGTTCCACGCCGCGGTTGTCCACCTGGCCGGCGTTCACGTAGAACACGCTGGAACCGCCGGTGGATGTGGTGGTCGGGGTGAAAACCTGGTTATAAGTAGAAGAATGATAATAGGTTCCGGAGAGCTGAAGCTTGCTCTTGAACAGGCGGACATCGGCGCCGGCCTCCCAGGAGCGGGTGCGTTCCGGCTGGAAATCCGGGGCCGTGGACCAGGTGTTCAGGTTGGGCATGCCGCCCACCACCGGATAGGTCACGTTCAGGATATACCGGCTGATAGGGTTACCCACTTCGGCGTAGGAGGCGCGAACCTTGGCGTACGGGATGAAATCGGACTTCTTGTCAAACATCTCGGTAACAAGCAGGGAGCCGCCCACGGACGGATAGAAGAACGGGGTCACCTTGCCGCCGCGGGCCATCTGGGAAGCCCAGTCCTCGCGGGCGGTCGCCTCCACGAACAGGAAGTTCTTGAAGCCCAGGTTCAGGGTGCCGAACACGGACTGGGTCTGGTCGCGGTAGGTATCCTTGGAGAAGGCCTTGCCCGTCTCCATATTGGTGAAGGTGAACAGGTTCGCAACGCCCAGGAGGTCACCGCCGATGGAGGTGCCCCGGAAATAGTAATCTTCGATGGAAGCGCCCAGGACCGCATTGACGGAGAAAAGGCTGTTCTCGCCGAAGGTCTTGTTGATGTTCAGCAGGACATCCGCATAGGTCTGGGTGGTCTTCTGGTCGTCGTAGTAATAGCGGCCGTATTCGCCGGCGAAAAGGCCGTTCGAGGAAGCATAGTGCTTCTGCTCGGCGATGGTGGCGTTGTTGTCGGTGCGCACACGCGCCTGGATGTCCATCCACTTGGTAATGTCATAGGACACGGAGCCGCCCAGAATGTAGCGGTTCTTCCGGGTCTGGAACATGTTGCGGTTGATGGTCCAGAAGGGGTTCTGCATCGACAGCTGGCTCGTTCCCCAGTACTGGGTCGGGAAATTGCGGTCGGGGTTGTAGCGCTCGTACACGGTATAGCTGTAAAGGTTGTCCGACGGGGACATCAAGTACAGCGGCACCAGCGGGTTGTGGTACAGACCTCCGGAGAGCATATTCTGCTCGTTCACCCGGATGTACATCGCGAGGAAACTCAGATGGAGCCGGTCATTGAGGAAATCGGCCGTGTGGCGGAACGTCGCATTGAAGCGGTCGTAGTTGTTGTTCGGAATGATCCCCTGCGCGTCGGTATAACCGGCGGACAGATAGGAGGTGGAGTGCTTCCGGCCGGCCGACAGGCTGAAGGAATGGGCCGTATTGTAGCCGGTCTGGAAGAAGTCCTTGATGTTCCAGGACGGGGCGCTTTCCAACTTGTCACCCCAGGATGCGTAGGAGCCGGTCTTGGCGCCGTACTCGCTCTGGCGGCCCGGAAGGATGAGCGGGGAAGAGAAGGTCGTATTGTTGGAATAGGTCACGTGGATGCCCTCCTCACCGGTCCGGGAGGTCAGCATCAGGATGCCGTTGGCGGCCTTGTAGCCGTACAGGGCGGCCGCAGAAGCACCGACGAGGGCGCTCATGTCGGCGATATCCTCGGAGTTGAGCATGGACATACCGTCACCGGAGAGGCCGGAACCGGCATAGATGCTCCAGGAATCCCCGGGCTTGGTGGTCGACAGGGTCGGGAGCGGAATACCGTCCAGGACGTAGAGGGCGTTGTTGTTGCCGGAGATGGACTTCGCACCACGCATCACGACCTTGGTCTCACCGCCGGCACCGGCGGCCGTCTCATTGATCTGGACACCGGCGATCTTGCCCGCGAGGGAGTTCACCATGTTGGCTTCGCGCGTAACGAAGACCTTTTCGTCCAGCTTCTGGACATTGTAGGTGACCGCCTTCTCAGCGCGCTTGATGCCGAGGGCGGTGACGACGACTCCTTCCAGCAGATTTTCATCTTCCTGCAGGACGACATCCAGGGAATCCTGGCCGTCGATGGAAGCCACCGCATCCGTCATTCCGATATAGGAAATCCGGAGCGCAGCGGCGTCGGCGGGCACCTGAAGGGAGTAGTTGCCGTCGAAATCCGTGATGGTCCCGATCTCCGGATGGCCTTCGACGAAGACGCCGGCGCCGATCAGCGGGTCACCGTTGGCGTCGACAATCCTTCCGGATACGGTACGGCCCTTCTGCTGGGAAGGCTGGGGCTTCCGGGAAAGCAAGATGTTGGAACCGTTGATGGTGTACTCCAGGCCCGCCTGGGCGGCGAGCTGGTCCAGCGCAGTACGCAGCGTGGCGTCCTGGACACGGATGGTGATCCGTTTGTCCATGTCGATGCCCTCGTCTGCGGCAAACAGATAGCGGGTCTGCCCTTCGACGCTTTCAATCACGTCTTTCAGGCGCGCCTCGCGCATATCCAGGGTCACCCGCACGCTCTGGGCGTGCAGGGACACGGTGAGTGCGAGGGCGGCCAGGGTCAGGCAGAACTGCCGAACGATTGGTTTACGCATACAGTAAATGGTTGATTATAGTTGGTTTGTGGTAATTTAGTCGATATAGTAGACCCCGCTCACCTCATCGTAACTGTAGGTAAAGTCACAGCGGCGCTGCAGGACTTTGAACGCGTGCTCGATGCCGTCCGAAATCCGGAACTTGAGATAGGCGTAGTGGATTTCCGGAACCGTCTGCCGGCGCATCACGATGGTCACCCCGTAAGCGCGCTCCAGTTGGCGGAGCAGTTCGTCGAAGGGAACGCCCGTGACCGAGACGATACCGGCCGTCCACAGGTAGGCATCCTTGTTCTCCATCTCGGAGAGAACCAGCTTCCCCTCCTCCAGGCGGACCATCTGCTGAGGCTTCAGGCGGGCCGCTTCCCGTTCCTGCTTGTCCTGGATGAGGACGCTGCCCTCCAGCAGGGCGGTGGAGAACTCGCCGCGCCTTCCATCGGCCACGACGTCAAAACGGGTCCCGAGCACTTTTACGTCATAGGAAAAAGTCTCGACGATGAACGGATGGTCCGCATCCTTGGAAACGTCGAACATCGCCTCGCCTTCCAGGCTCACCCGGCGCTCTCCGCCGTAGAAAATGGCCGGATAATACAGGCGGGAGCCCGAATTCAGGTCCACGCGCGTGCCGTCGGACAGATAGACGGTGGTCCTGAGGCCAGGCTGGGTTTCGGAAACGAGGGTGGTTCCCTCGATGGTGTCCAGCAGGGGTTTCGCATAGTGGTCGCGGCCGAAGAAAACGCCGGCGACAAGGGCCGCGGCAACGGCCGCGACGGTGGCGGCATTCCCCCAAAAACGGCGGACGTTCCGCTCCGGACGTTTCCGAACGTCCGAAGCCGTCTTCCCGCTCAGGAGAACCTGGCTGACGACGAACAGGTCGTACGCGCGGTCGAATTCTTCCTTGTGCGCGGGATCCGCCTCAATCCAGGCGGCAAGCTCTTCGTTCTCCCTGGGCGTGGTTTCGCGCAGGAAGAAACGGTTGATCAGTTGGCTGTCCATTTTCATCAGAATTTCGGGTTAGCATAGTAAATACGTCCGGGAAAGGCGAGTTCCCCCCTGAAAAATGGAAATTTTATCGTTTTTGCCTATCTTTGCAGCGATATGGCCGCCCAGGAGTCCCTCAACCACAAAGTATTCGAGCTTCTTTTCAATCAGAACCGGGAGATGCTCGAGCGGCTCGCCTATTTTTATGTAGGGTCGGCCGAAGAGGCGAAGGACATTGTCAGCCAGTCCTTCCTCACCCTCTGGGAACGCCGGGACGAGATCGTGGCGGACCGCGTGCTCCCCTACCTGTTCACCATCGTCAAGAACGCCTGCCTGGACTACCGCCGCAAGGAAACCCTGCACCGGCAGGTCCACGAGCAGATCCTCCGGCAGGAACGCTCCATGATGGACATCTACACCTCCACCATCGAAAGCCGCGATCCCATCGCCCTGTTCACGGACGAGATCCTGTCCATCTACAAGGAAACCCTCCTCACCCTGCCCCAGGAGCAACGGGAGACCTGGCTCCGCAGCCGGATCGACGGGCTCACATACAAGGAGATCGCGGAAGCCCTGGGGGTCTCCTACAAACGGGTGGACAAGAACATGCAGCAGGTGGTGAAAAAACTCCGCGCGGCCCTGTCGGAATACCTGTCCCTCATCGTTTTCCTGTCCACGTACGGATTAAGCCTTTGACGGTTCACCTGCGCGAGGCCCGTAGATAACGCGCAAGGGGTGTACAAGCGCGGCTTGAACAAGGGATTCCCGAACCCAACTTAACAAAAACACCCCTATACGCACGATATCGTCACTTTCCCCACTTCGCGAGGTGCGGTATATCGCATTTAGGCGCGTGAAACGCAGATTATGCGACATTGACTTCGGGATTCGTGATAGACGCTTATACTCCGTACGCCGATTCTGCTTCCGGCGCCTCGTCGCCCCATCTTTCCGCCACATAATCCAGCGTGGCGAGGATCTCCTCCGGGTCCTTGGAGGTGACGAGTTTGATGCGGGTTTCCTTGAAGCCGGGAAGTCCCTTGAAGTAGCAGGAGAGGTGGCGGCGCATCTCGAAAACGCCGGTGACGGGCCCCTTGAGGTCAAGGGACAGGCCAAAATGCCTCTTCGCGAGGGCCACGCGGTCGCGGACGTTCATCGGCGGAAGCTCCCCGCCCGTGTCCAAAAGGTGCCGGATCTCGGTGAAGATCCACGGATGGCCGAAGCTCGCGCGACCGACCATAATCCCGTCCACCCCGTAGCGGTCGAACATCTCCTTCGCGCGCGCGGCAGAATTGATGTCGCCGTTGCCGATGATGGGTATGTGCATCCGGGGATTGTTCTTCACCTCGCCGATGAGGGTCCAGTCGGCCTCCCCCTTGTACATCTGGCAGCGGGTGCGGCCGTGGATCGTAAGCGCCTGGACGCCAACGTCCTGCAAGCGCTCCGCGAGCTCCACGATGATCTTCGAACTGTCGTCCCAGCCCAGGCGGGTCTTCACGGTGACGGGGGTATGGACGGCCTCCACGACGGCCTTCGTGATGGCCACCAGCTTGTCCGGCTCCCGCATCATACCGGAACCGGCGCCCCGGCCTGCGATCTTGGAGACCGGGCAGCCCCAGTTGATGTCAATGGTGTCGGCCCCGTGCCCGCCGGCAAGCTCCGCCGCGCGGTCCGCCATCCGGGCGGCGTCGACCATCGACTCCGGGATGTGCCCGTAGATCTGGATGGCGACGGGGGATTCCTCCTCCAGGGTACGCATCTTCGCGATTGCCTTGGAGGCGTCGCGGACCAGCCCGTCGGAGGGGACGAACTCCGTGGTGACCATCGCCGCGCCGGCTTCCCGGCACAGGATGCGGAAGGACGCGTCCGTCACGTCCTCCATCGGCGCCAGCACCACCGGGCGCTCTCCCAGATCGATGTTTCCGATTTTCACGGCGCAAAGTTACTCACTTTTTTCTTATCTTTGTAGGATTAAATTTGATCCTACCTATGGAAAGAAATATCACGACCATCGGCATCCTCACTTCCGGCGGCGACGCGCCCGGGATGAATGCCGCCATCCGTGCCGTCACCCGCTCGGCCCGCTTCAACAATATCAACGTCATCGGCGTCCTCCGCGGTTACCAGGGCCTGATCGACAAGGAGTTCATCAAGTTCACCTCCTCCTCGGTCTCCAACACCATACAGCGCGGCGGAACCATCCTCAAGACCGCCCGGAGCCAGGAATTCATGACGGTGGAAGGCCGGAAGAAGGCCTATGAGAATATGGTCGAGGCCGGGATCGACGCCCTCGTGGTCATCGGCGGCAACGGCTCCCTCACCGGAGCCCAGCTGTTCGCCCGGGAATACGACATTCCCATCATCGGCCTCCCCGGCACCATCGACAACGACCTGTACGGGACCGACTCCACCATCGGCTACGACTCCGCCCTGAACACCATCGTCGAGTGCGTGGACAAGATCCGGGACACCGCGAACTCCCACGACCGCATCTTCTTCATCGAGGTGATGGGGCGTGACGCGGGCTTCCTCGCCCAGAACAGCGCCATCGCTTCCGGCGCCGAGGCCGCCATCATCCCGGAGAGCGAGACCGACGTGGACCAGCTCGCCGACTTCATCGAGCGGGGCAAGCGCAAGAGCAAGAACAGCGCCATCGTCCTCGTTTCCGAGGCGCAGAAGAACGGCGTGGGCGGGGCCCTCTACTATGCCGAGCGCGTCAAGAAGGAATATCCGCAGTTCGACGCCCGCGTGACCATCCTCGGCCACCTGCAGCGGGGCGGCACCCCGTCGGCCTACGACCGTATCCTCGCCTCCCGCATGGGCTACGCCGCCATCGAGGCGCTCCTGGAAGGCCAGCGGAACGTGATGATCGGCATCAAGAACGACGAAATCGTGTACGTCCCCATCTCCCGGGCCGTCAAGACGAACAAGCCCATCAACCAGGAGCTCATCGCCGTCCTGAACGTCCTCTCGATGTAATATGATTTACCGAATTATCCTGGGAATCAGGCATTTCCTCTATAATAAGGGCTGGAAAAAGTCCGTCCGGGCGGAAGTCCCCACCATCTGCGTGGGCAACGTCACCGTCGGCGGGACCGGCAAAACCCCGCACACGGAGATGATTCTCCGGATGCTCCTGCAGAGCGACGAGTGGGCCTACTCCGACATCGCCGTCCTGTCACGGGGATACAAGCGGAAGACGAAGGGCTTCCAGAAGGTAGGGCGCGACGGAACGGCCCTCCTGTACGGCGACGAGCCGCTGCAGATTGCAAAGAAATTCCCCGTCGTCACGGTCGCCGTGGACAAGAACCGGGTGGAGGGATGCCGTTTCCTCACACATCCGGAGGAACTCCAGACCTCCCGGAAAGCCCGGAAGTGCCTGGACAAGGACGTCCCCAAGGCCGACCTCATCCTTCTGGACGACGCCTTCCAGTACCGCCGGCTCCGCGCCGACGTGAACATCGTCCTCATCGATTACAACCGTCCGGTCAAGAAGGACAAGCTCCTTCCCTGGGGCAAACTACGCGACCTCCCCTCCCGCCTGAAGGCGGCCGACATCCTCATCGTCACCAAATGCCCGACCTACCTGGACGAGTGGGAGAAGGGGAAATGGGCGGCTCAGCTGGGCCTCGACCAGTTCAATCCCGCCACCTGCACCGGTATCCGGAAACTGCGGAAGAAGCAGGAGAAGGTCCAGACCCTCCTGTTCACCACCATCGGTTACGAGCCTATGGTGCCCGTCTTCCCGGAAGAGGCCGACAACCGTTTCATCTACGCCCAGCGCCTCGTCCTGTTCTCCGGCATTGCCAAGGACACGCAGCTGCGGGGCTATCTCTCCGACAGTTACAAGATTGTCAAGCGGTTCGGCTTCCCGGACCATCACAAGTACACCAACGGCGACATCCGCAAGGTCGTCCGGGCCGTCCAGGGTTCTCCTACCGCCTGCGTCGCCACCACCGAGAAGGACGCCCAGCGGGTCGTGGATACGAAAAAGGTACCCGGAATCCTGCGCGAACGCCTGTTCCAGGTACCTATTCAAATCAATTTCCTGTCTCCCGCCGAGCAGGAGGTCTTCGAGATTACGCTGCTGGACCGTCTGAGAGAACTTCGTTCTGAACCCTGACGGATTCCTCGTGGATGGCGTTGAACACGTCCGCGACGAACTTCTCCGAGAGCCCGTAGGCACGGGCCTTTTCCTGCATGCCCGCCAGGAGCTGGTCCCAGCGTGACATCTGGAGGATGGCCACGTTGTGCTCCCGCTTGTAGGTACCGATCTTCTTGCTCACGCCCATACGGGAACCCAGGGTGTAGAGGAGGTTCTCGTCCAGGATGTCAATCTGTGCGCGGAGCTGGTCGATTCCCTCGCGGTAATTCTTGTCACCGGAGTCCTTTTCACGGATCTGGAGGGAAAGAAGCATATCGACGAGGGCCGGCGGGGTCAGCTGCTGCTTGGCGTCGCTCAGGGCCACCGCCGGATTGCAGTGGGACTCGATCATCAGCCCTTCCAGACCCAGGTCCATCGCCCGCTGGGAGAGTTCCAGCAGGTATTTCCGGTCACCGCCCATGTGGGACGGGTCGGCGAAGAACGGAAGTTCGGGATAGCGCGAGCGCAGTTCGATGGCGATTTGCCAGCCCGGGGCATTGCGGTACGGCGCACTGTCCGTCGTGGAGAAACCGCGGTGGATGACACCCAGCTTCCGCACACCGGCTTGGTTCAGGCGCTCCAGGGCGCCAATCCACAGGTCCAGGTCCGGATTCACGGGATTCTTCACCAGGACGGGGATGTCCGTATCCCGGAGCGCATCGGCAATCTCCTGCATCAGGAAGGGATTCGCACTCGTGCGGGCACCCATCCACACCATGTCGATGCCGTATTTGAGGCACTCATAGACGTGCTTCTCGCTCGCCACCTCGGTGCATACCTTCATGCCCGTTTCCTCCTTGACCCGCTTGAGCCACTTGAGGCCGGGGATGCCCACACCCTCGAAGCTGCCGGGGTGCGTACGGGGTTTCCAGATGCCCGCCCGGAACACGTGAAGGCCGCTTTCCGCGAGCGCCCGGGCCGTTTCCATCACCTGCTCCTCGCTCTCCGCGCTGCAGGGCCCCGCGATCACCATCGGCCGCGGAAGCGTAAAGAATCCCCATTCGCTGACGGGGACAATGTCCAGTGTCTTTGCCATAATTATCTGATAATCTTCTTGATCCGGTTCGCTTCATCGATCAGCTCACGGACCTTTTCTTCGTCGTAATCCGCCATAGCCGTCCGGAAGGCTTGCATCTTTTCGATATAGGTGTCCATCACGCGCAGCACGTTGTCGCGGTTCTGCATGAAAATCGGCACCCACATATCGGCGTTGGACTTCGCCAGACGGACCGTGGAGGAGAAACCGCCGGAAGCCAGGTCGAAAATGTGCTTCTCGTCACGCTCCTTGTCCAGCACGGTGAGGGCAAGGGCGAAGGAGGATACGTGCGAAAGGTGCGAAACATAGGCGGTATGGACATCGTGGGAATCCGAGGTCATATAGACAATCCGCATGTTCAGCGTTCGGTACAGTTCCTCCACGTCGCGCACGGCCGAGGCGTCCGACTCTTCCCGGTCGGCAATGATACAGGCCCTTCCATCGAACAGGCCCGGCAACGCCGCCCAGGGACCGGAGTGCTCCGTACCGGCCATAGGATGGGTGGCCACATACCGTTTGCGCAGCGGATGATACTTGAGATGCTCCGCCATCTGCGACTTGGTGGAACAGACGTCCAGGACCACCTTATCCGTGTATCCTTTGTCCTTGAACGTATCCAGCACGGTCTGGATGATTCCCGTCGCCGCACTGACCGGAACGGACACCACGATGATGTCGCTTTCTTCGATACATTCTTCCAGGGATGCCACGCGGTCCACCAGGCCCAGCCGGCAGGCGGCCTCGGCATTGAGCGGATTCTTGTCCGTGCCGATCAGCCGGGAGGCATAACCGCGGGCGCGCAGGTCCACGGCCATGGAGCCGCCGATGAGTCCCAGGCCCACGAAGCCTATCGTTCTTTCCTTCTGCATATTATTTCAAGAGGGCCAGGGCGTTCGCAATCCGCTTCGCGGCTTCCTCGATCTGAGCCTCCGACGTGGCGTAGGACAGACGGAAATAGTCCGGAGCGCCGAAAGCGTCTCCTCCCACCACGGCCACATGGCCGACTTCCAGCAGGAACAGGGCCAGGTCGGTGGACGAATGGATCACCTTCTTGCCATCGGTCTTCCCGAAGAAGGAAGAGCACTTGGGGAAAAGATAGAATGCGCCTTCCGGGACATTGATCTCGAGGCCCGGAATCTGGGACATCCTGCTCACCAGCAGATCCCGCCGGCGCTGGAAAGCCTGGCGCATCTCCTCGACGCAAGCCTGGGAACCGCGCCAGGCCTCTTCCGCCGCTTTCTGGCTGACGGAACAGGGCCCGCTGGTATACTGTCCCTGGAGTAAATTACAGGCGGAAACGATCCACTGGGGGGCAGCGATGAAGCCGATTCTCCAGCCGGTCATGGCATACGCCTTGGAAACGCCGTTGATCAGCACCGTACGCTCCTGCATTCCGGGGCAGGAAGCAATGGAGGCATGGGCGCCCACATAGTTCAGGTGCTCATAGATCTCATCCGAGAGGACAAGCACACCTTCGTGACGGAGAATCACATCTGCTAATGCTTCCAGCTCTTCCCGGGAATAGACGGCGCCCGTAGGATTGCTGGGAGAGCACAGGATGACCATCCTGGTGTTGGGCGTAATCGCTTTTTCCAACTGGTCGGGAGTCATCTTGAACCCCTGGGAAAGACCGGTTTCAACATAGACCGGCGTTCCACCGGCCAGCAGCACCATCTGCGGATAACTCACCCAGTAGGGCGTAGGGATAATGACTTCGTCCCCTTCGTCGACCAGGGCCATGAGGACATTGCAGATACTCTGCTTGGCGCCATTGGACACGAGGATCTCCGAAGGTTTATAAGTCAGGCCGTTTTCCCCGGACAGCTTGCCGGCGATGGCCTCTCTGAGGGACAGGGCGCCAGGCACCGGCGTGTAATGGGTATAACCCTGCTCCATCGCCCGGGCAGCAGCAGACTTGATATGCTCCGGGGTATCAAAGTCCGGTTCGCCCAGACTCATATTTACCACATCAATCCCCTTGGCCTTCAACTCATTGCTCAACTGGTTCATGGCGAACGTCATGGAAGGGGACAGACGGGCCATTCTTTTGGAGACGCGCGATTCGCTCATAGCTGTAGAAATTATTAAAACTTAAAAACTTGCCTTGTAAACGCCCATGACATCCAGGTCGGCCAGGAGGGGCCGGACCGCCGAGATCGCCTGCCGGTAGCGGACGGAATCGTCGAAACGGATGTCCGCATAGAAGAAATACTCCCACGGACAACCCGGGATGGGCAGCGACTGGATGCGGGTCAGGTTCATTTCATAGAAGGACAGGATGGTCAGGATCTGGGCCAGGGCGCCGGACTTGTGCGGCAGCGTGAAGCACCAGGACGCTTTGTCCGGCTGCTCCGGCCGGAAATAACGGTCCAGCACGTAGAAGCGGGTCCTGTTCTCCTTGAAAGACTCGATTTCCCGGGCCAGGATTTCCAGCCCGTATTCCTTGGCGGCGAGCCGGGAGGCCACGGCAGCGACCCCTTTCAGCTGGCCCGATACGATTTCCTGCACGGCTGCAACCGTACTGGATGTGCGGGTCTGGGTCACTCCCGGACAATTCTTCTCAAAGTACGAACGGGTCTGATAGAGCGCCATTTCGTGGGAACGGACTTCCCGGATGGACGCCAGGGTCTCTCCGGGCAGCGCCATGAGGTACTGATGGATGGGGATATGCACCTCGCCGACAACCTGGTAGCCACCGGAATGAATCAATTCCAGATTCCGGACAAGCCCGCCGGAAAGCGTATTCTCGACGGCGATGACCACGGCGTCGACATCGGCCGCATCATAGGCCATCAGCATCTGCTCGAAACTGTCGAATCCCAGCAGCTCCAGCGGAATGTCCTGATAAAAAGCCCTTGCAGCCTCCTCATGGAAACTGCCGCGATGCCCCAAGATTGCAACTTTCTTCATGGTCCGGTCCCAAAAAAAGGGCCATCCTTATCCGGACAGCCCAACATAAAGTCTATTACCTATGATGATACGACGTCCGGCTATTACCTGTCCTGATAATAGTGCTTCCAATAGCTGAACCCGTAAAATCGCATTGTCTGAAATTTAGTTCGGACAAAGGTAACTAAATAATTTTAAAATCCAAACCTAAACGGTCAGAATTTCCTTTTCTTTGGCGGCAATGACCGCATCCACGGCCTTGACGTACTTGTCGGTCACCTTCTGGAGTTCTTCCTCGCCCTCCTTCTCGCCGTCCTCGCTGAGGCCCTCGTTTTTCTGGGCCTTCTTCAGGAGGTCGATGCCGTCCCGGCGGGCGTTGCGGACCGTCACCTTCGTGGTCTCGCCCTGTGCCTTGGCCTTCTTGATGAGTTCGCGGCGGCGTTCCTCGGTGAGGGCCGGCACCATGCAGCGGATGATCTCGCCGTTGTTGGACGGGGTCAGGCCCACATTGGCATCCAGGATGGCCTTCTCGATCTTATTGATCATGCTGCGCTCCCACGGCTGGATGGCGATGGTCTTCGCATCCGGCGTCGTGATGGACGCCACCTGGTTAAGCGGCGTGGCGGTTCCGTAGTAGTCCACCGTGACCCCGTTGAAGATGGCCGGCGAGGCCTTCCCCACCCGGTAGTTCTTGAGGTCCTCCTCCAGGAAGTCCACCGCATCCTGCATCTTCAGGGCAGCAGCATCCACAATTTCTTTTGCTCTCGGTAACATAGTCTTTCGTGTTTTCAGTGAATCATGCAAATATAATGAAAAACGGCGGAATACCTATCGTTTTTCACAGTTTCTTCGCCGGTCAGCAAAATCGGTGCCGGACATTTCGCCGACCGTCGAATGGATGTTCCTATCAATAAGCCAATTACAAAAAGTGTTCTGGGTAAAAACGCCCAGAACACTATGCATAAAGCGGTATTAATCAATATTTTCCATTCGACGGGCCAAAAGAAAGGAATCTTTGACCAGCCCGGCAGGCAGGCGACAACTACGGATGCACGAGGGTGCCGACCTTCTCGCCCTTGATGAGCTTGGTGAGGTTGCCGGTGGCGTTCATGTCGAAGACGATGATGGGCATGTTGCCGTCGGAGCAGAGGGCGTAGGCGGTCTGGTCCATCACCTTGAGGTGCTTGGAGATGGCCTCGTCGAAGGTGAGTTCGTCGTACTTGACGGCCGTGGGGTCCTTTTCCGGATCGGCGGTATAGACGCCGTCCACGCGGGTGCCCTTCAGGAGGGCGTCGGCGCCGATCTCGAGGGCGCGCAGGGCCGCGCCGGAGTCGGTAGTGAAGAAGGGGTTGCCGGTGCCGCCGGCGATGAGGGCGACGCCGCCCCGCTCCAGCACCTTCACCGCATCGTCCCGCATGTAGTACTTGGCGACGGGCTCCATGGGCGTAGCCGTAAATACCTGCGCCTCAACGCCTTCCTCCTTGATGAACATCGACAGGGCGAGGGAGTTGATGACGGTGGCGAGCATGCCCATCTTGTCACCGTCCACGCGGTCGAAGCCCTTCCCGACCCCTTGCAGGCCGCGGAAGATGTTGCCGCCGCCGTTGACGATGGCTACCTGGAGGCCGGCCTTCGCGGCCGCCGCGATTTCCTTTGCGTAGGCGGACAGGCTTTCCGTGTCCAGACCCTTGCCGGCCGGACCGCCGAGGCTCTCGCCGCTGAGCTTGAGTAAAACTCTTTTGAACATGGCTGTATTCGATTCGGATTTCAAACAAAAGTATTGAAATATTATGAAACTTGCAAGAAAGAAGCTATATTTGCATACTTATTGACAAACACAACAACTGACTTATAATGGCTAATTTCCTGACCTCCTCCATCGGCAAGAAGTTCATTCAGAGCGTCACCGGCGCCTTCCTGATCATCTTCCTGCTCCTGCACGGCACCATTAATTTCTTCTCCGTCATCGACTCCTTCAACGGGACCTTCAACAAGGTCGCCCAGGACGATGTCCTGTTCTCCCAGGGTGACGGCCTGTTCAAGCTGGGCTGCGATTTCATGTCCACCGGCTTCATCAGCATCATGGTCCCCATCCTGGCGCTGGGCTTCATCATCCACATCGTCTATGGTATCTGGCTCACCGTCGAGAACTACTCCAAGCGGGGTGGTTTCAAGCGTTACGAAGTGGCTTCCAAGGCCAAGAACGACAGCTGGAGCGCCAAGAACATGGCTGTCCTGGGCATCCTGATCCTGGGCCTGCTGGGCTTCCACCTCAACCATTTCTGGGCCAAGATGCAGCTTCCGGAGATGTTCGGCGTGGGCACCTATGTCGATAACCCCTATGCCCTGCTGATGGCTACCTTCAGCAAGTGGTGGGTCGTCGCCCTCTACATGGTGTGGTTCGTCGCCCTGTTCCTGCACCTGGAGCACGGTTTCTGGAGCATGTTCCAGACCATCGGCTGGAACAACAAGAAATGGCTGAAGCGCCTCAAGGTCATCGGCATCATCGTGAGCGCGATCATCGTCCTCCTCTTCGTGAGCACGGCGATCAACGCCTACATCCAGGCCGCGGCTATTTAAATTTTTTAATTTTTCCTTGCATTTTCGGAATCTATTGCACATCTTTGCAATCGAGATGAAAACACAAATGGTCAATAACTTCTGGTGGCGCCCTTGCAGTTTCTAGCTGTAAGTCGCATCGCCGTAGATAGTGGACCATAAACCATAGGAGGCACGCTGACTTGCAGCGCGCCTCCTTTCTTTATGCAGACAAACAACAAACTATAAACACAAAACAACATGAAACAGAAAAAGTACATGCTCCCGGAGAGCGAGATCCCGACCCATTACTTCAACATTCAGGCAATCATGCCCAACAAGCCGCAGCCGTTCCTCCACCCGGCCACCCGCCAGCCGTTGAAGCCTGAAGACCTGTACCCGATCTTCTGTAAGGCCTGTGCCGACCAGGAGCTCAACCAGACAGACGAATGGATCCCCATCCCGGAAGCCGTCCGCGAGCAGTACGCCGCCTACCGCTGCACCCCGCTCGTACGCGCCTATGAGCTGGAGAAAGCCCTCGGAACGCCCGCCCACATCTACTTCAAGAACGAGTCCGTCTCCCCGGCCGGCAGCCACAAGCTGAACTCCGCCATCGCCCAGGCCTACTACGCCAAGGAGCAGGGCATCACGAACCTGACCACCGAAACCGGTGCGGGCCAATGGGGTGGTGCCTTGAGCTATGCCACCAAGAAGTTCGGCATCGACTGCGCCGTGTATATGGTGAAAGTGAGCTATGAGCAGAAGCCGTTCCGCCGCAGCATCATGCAGGCCTTCGGCGCCGCCGTGACCCCGTCCCCGTCCATGTCCACCCGGGCCGGCAAGGACATCATCACCCGGAATCCGAACGACCAGGGCTCCCTGGGCTGCGCCATCTCCGAGGCCATCGAACTGGCGGTGAACACCCCCAACTGCAAATACGCCCTGGGTTCCGTGCTCAATCACGTGTGCCTGCACCAGACGGTGATCGGCCTGGAGGCCGAGAAGCAGATGGCCCTGGCCGGCGAATATCCGGACATCGTCATCGCCTGCTTCGGCGGCGGTTCCAACTTCTGCGGCATCGCCCTCCCGTTCATGCGCCACAACATCCAGGACGGCAAGAAGACCCGCTTCATCGCGGCCGAGCCCTACTCCTGCCCCAAGCTCACCAAGGGCAAGTTCGAGTACGATTTCGGCGATGAGTCCGGCATGACCCCGCTCCTGCCCATGTACACCCTTGGCCATACCTTCAAGCCTGCGGCCATCCACGCCGGCGGTCTGCGTTACCATGGCGCCGGTGTCATCCTTTCCCAGCTGATGAAGGACGGTTATATGGAAGCTGTTGACATCGAGCAGCTTGACTCCTTCCGGGCCGGCGTCCTGTTCGCCCGTACCGAAGGCATCATCCCCGCTCCGGAGTCCTGCCACGCCATCGCCGCCACCATCACCGAGGCCCTCAAGTGCAAGGAGACCGGCGAAGCGAAGACCATCCTCTTCAACCTCTCCGGCCACGGCTTCGTGGACATGAGCGCCTACGACCAGTACTTCTCCGGCGAAATGCAGAACTACCACGTCTCCGACGAGGATCTCGCGAAGTTCATCA